>ENA-OURZ01000019-OURZ01000019.1-human-gut-metagenome-genome-assembly--contig:-NODE-19-length-217860-cov-8.792062_pt1 | contig 217860 bp, 183 predicted proteins | sample MGYA00242073_ERZ509195 | MGnify/ENA primary metagenome ERZ509195 (study PRJEB26280, sample SAMEA2338837) | human gut metagenome | biome: human gut; feature: human-associated habitat; material: faeces... | reverse complement strand
GAGCGGTATTTTCTCCGCCGCACATGTCGCCGGAGAAAATGATCGGACTTTCTTTGCGCCTGCGGGCGCAAACTCTACGAGGTCCTTTGGACAAGCTGAGGGGCGGACGCCATGCGGCGTCCGCCCCCTTGTTTTATTCAGCAAACCCTGCGGGCATCTGCTCAGCCCAGCACTTCGTTCAGCACCGCCAGCAGCGCGTCGACCTGCGCGTCGGTCGTTGCCCACGAGGTCACGAAGCGCACGGCCTGATGCGTTTCGTCTACGCGGGTGTTCGTGTGAAACGCCACCCGCTCCTGCAGCCGCGCGATCTGATCGTCCGGCAGGATGGGGAAGATCTGGTTCGTTGGCGAGGGCACATACATCGGCACGCCGAGATTCGAGAGCGCGGCTGCGATGCGCTGCGCCTGCGTGTTTGCGTGGCGGCCCATGTCGAGCCAGAGGTCCTGCTCCAGCGCGGCGGCAAACTGCACGCCGAGCAGACGTCCCTTTGCCAGCATGGCGCCGCTGCGCTTCATCGCGCGGCGAAAGCCCGGCTTGAGCGCGTCGTTGACGATGACCATCGCCTCGCCGAAGAGCAGACCGTTTTTCGTGCCGCCGATGTAAAACGCATCGCACAGCTGCGGCAGATCCTCCGGTCGCAGGTCGTTGCCCGCGGCCGTGAGCGCCTGCGCAAGGCGCGCGCCGTCGAGATACAGGTACAGCCCATGCGCATCGCACGCAGCGCGCAGCGCGGTCAGCTCTGCCTTCGTGTAGACCGTGCCGAGCTCCGTCGTGTCGGATATGTATGCCATGCGCGGCAGCACCATGTGCTCATCGTAGATGCCCGGCTGGGCGCAGTGCTGCGCGGCGGCGTCCGCAATGGCGGCGGGGGTGAGCTTGCCGTCTGCGCCGGGCACGGCGATCACCTTGTGGCCGGTGGCCTCGATCGCGCCGGTCTCGTGTACGTTGACGTGGCCGGTGTCAGCTGCGACCATGGCCTCCCACGGGCGCAGGAACGCAGCCGCGGCGAGCAGGTTCGTCTGCGTGCCGCCGACGAGAAAATGCACGTCGGCATCCGGACAGGCAAAGCGGGCGCGGATGGCGTCGGCCGCACGGCGGCAGTCGTCGTCGAGCCCATAGCCCGGGGTGGCGCTGAGATTCGTGTCGCACAGGGCGCGCAGAACGTTCGGGTGTGCGCCCTCGGAATAGTCATTCTGGAAGCGGAGCATGGCGGATTTCCTTTCGTCTGTGTGGGATTCGGCACGCTGCGCGTGCCGCCGCGGTTATGATAAGCCCGGCGGGAGAGGTTGTCAATGGATTGCGCCGCGCATTTTTTAAGCCTTTCCCTCAAGGAGAAGGTGGCGCGGCCTTTCGACCTCATCCGCCTCGGATAAGATCCGGCTTTTTTCTTGCCCTTTTGGGCAAGAAAAAAGCCGGCAGCTTTCGCTGCCGGCCAGCCCGCCAATGCCGTGTGAGCCCAGTTACAACCTGCACAAAAAGGCAGGTGGGTCGCCTCTCTGCTGTTTCTTTGCTTCCAACGTCCAACCGGCATCTTTCAGCCGGCCGGGAGGCCTGCAATCCGCAGCGGAAGTTCTGGCATCCCTTATGAGAGATGTGGGTTTAAATGGGCTCTGAGCACAAACCGTGCTCCACGCACACAGCAGGACTTACTCCCATGCTATGCACTGTGCAGAAAGTTATTCCTCTGTGTCCGCCGTCTCGTCCTCGTCGGCGAAGACTTCCTGCATATAATAATCATACACCTTGTCCAGCTCGTCATCGTCGTCGATGGAGCCGAAGAGCTCCTCGCCGTTTTCTTCGATGATCTTGAGCAGGACGATGCCGAAATCGGGGTCGTCCTCGTCCATGTCGGCGGGGAGCGCCGCGAGATAACTCTGTCCGTCAAGCTCAAACTCGTCGAGCACTTCCAGCTCGAACTCGTTGCCGTCCTCGTCCTCGATCGTCAGATAATCACTGCCGAATGCTTCACTCATCGGGGTATCCTCCAGTCGTGATCTTTTTCTGATTTCAGTGTACCCTATTCGGCGGCTAAAATCAAGTCTTTTTACGAGCCGAGATCCTCCAGCAGCAGCAAAAGCTGCTCCTGACTGCCGACGGTGATGCCGCCGCGCAGCAGTTCGCGGTCGGTGCGGCGCAGTCCGGCGGTCTCGATGCCGGTCACCTGCAGGGGCTTGCGGTCGCCGCCGGGGGCGAACACGCTCACATACCCCTCATAATCGCGCAGAACAAATTCCGCCTGTGCACCGTCATACGAGGTGACCGGTGCGTCCGGCTGCTGCAGGGAAGAGATCGCCGCGCCTGCGGCGAAGGGCGACACGGCGCACAGCGCCGTCACGACCGTCAGTGCCAGCGTTCGTTTCATATGCCACGCTCCTTTCACCGGAAAGTTTGCCCAATGTGCGCGCAAACCATACGCGCCGGACAAAAATGCGCGAAGGGCTATCCGGTGTTGACAGAGTGTGCTATAATATCATTTAACCGTTTTTATGCGCTGGACTTTGACCGGGTCTCTGACCCGCTGTTTCCCCCGCTTACATGTATTCTCAGGGAGGTGGCCATTGCCTATGGCAAAACGACCGAAACCGGCATCCGCCCCACGCGCGGCACAGGCTGCGGACGCGACCGTCAGCGTCGCGGGCACGATCCTGCGCGTGATCGGCACGATCTTTTTGATCCTGCTCGTCACGGGGCTTTTGTTTTTGTGCATCTTCGCATACTACGTGAAAAACTGCCTGTCCACGGATCTGGACGTGCAGCTCTCGGACTTTACGGTCTCACTCTCGAGCTCGATCCTGTATGAGGACGCCGACGGCAACTGGCAGAACCTCACGAATCTCTCGAGTACGGAAAACCGCGTCTGGGTCGACTATGCCGACATCCCCAAGGACATGGAGCATGCGGCCGTCGCCATCGAGGACAAGCGCTTTTATAAGCACAAGGGCGTGGACTGGTACCGCACGACGGGGGCGTTCATCAACATGTTCCTGTCGATGAAAAACGACTTCGGCGGCTCGACCATCACGCAGCAGCTCATCAAAAACCTCACCAAGCAGGACGATATCACCGTGCAGCGCAAGCTGCTCGAGATCTTCCAGGCGCTCGAATTCGAGAAGTCCTATGATAAGGAAGAGATCATGGAGTGGTACCTCAACATTGTCTACTTCGGCGAGGGATGCAACGGCGTCTACACTGCCGCCGAGACCTACTTCGGCAAGGAACCGAAGGACCTCACGCTCGCCGAGTGCGCAAGCATCATCGGCATCACGAACAACCCCTCGAAGTACGACCCCTTCATCAGCCGCGAGAACAATAAAACCCGGCAGGAGACCATCCTCAAGCAGATGTATGAGCAGGGCTGGATCAACAAGGAGCAGTATGATGAGGCCGTGGCGCAGGAGCTCGTGTTCGTGCGCAGCGAATCCGATGAGCGCACCCAGACCATCTACAGCTACTATGCCGAGGCCGTCATCAACGACGTGCTCAACGACCTCGTCGAGCAAAAGGGCGTCAGCCGCGACACGGCGCGCACGCTGCTCTATTCCGGCGGCTATCAGGTCTATTCCTGCTACGATGCGAGCATCCAGCAGGCGATCGACGACGTCTATACCAACCTCGACAACATGCCGCAGCGCCCGTCGGCCTCCGGCCAGCAGTTCGAGTCCGCCATCGTCATCATGGATCCCTACACCGGTGAGATCAAGGGCCTGTCCGGCGGTACGGGCGAAAAGACCATCAACTTCGGCACAAACCGCGCCACGCAGTCCAAGCGTCCGCCCGGATCGTCCATCAAGCCGATCGCGACCTACGGTCCCGCGATGGAGCTCGGCCTCATCACGCAGTATACGCAGGTCAACGACGCGGCGGATATCAAGCTGACCGGCACGAGCTGGTACCCGAAAAACTCCGGCGGCGGCAACTACGGTGTCATCACCATCCGCGAGGCGCTGCAGCGCTCGCTCAACACCGTCTCGGCGCAGATCCTTGACAAGCTCACGCCGCGCGCATCGTATGAGTTCCTCAAGGATAAGCTCGGCGTTACGAGCCTTGCCGAGTCCGACTGCGACTACGCGCCGCTCGCCCTCGGCCAGCTCACCAACGGCATCACCGTGCGCGAGATGACGCAGGCGTACTCCGCCTTCGTCAACGACGGCGTGTTCACCTATGGCCGCACGTATTCCTACGTCAAGGATTCCAGCGGCGAGATCGTGCTCGAAAACCCCGCGCGCACGATCGTGGCCCTCAAGGCCAATACCGCGTGGAACATGGCCGACATGCTCTGCAATGCCGTCAACAGCGGCACGGGCAGCGAGGCCCGCCTGAGCGGTATGCCTGTCGGCGGCAAGACCGGTACGACCACAAACAACTGCGACCGCTGGTTTGTCGGCTTCACGCCGTACTATGTGGCCGCCGTCTGGACCGGCTACGATATGCCCGAGTATATGAACTTCTCCGGCAACCCCGCCGCACAGATCTGGAAGCTGGTCATGGAGCCGATCCATAAGGATCTGGCGACCAAGAGCTTCCCGACGCCGAATGTCGGTACGCCGACCGGCATCTTCGGGGACTTCTCCAAGACACAGAACACAGGCGACACGGAATAAACGCAGTGTTCCCCCGCAGCCGGGTCGTGCTTTCCCGGCCCGGTCTGCGCGGTGTTGACAAAATGATTGAAATGTGTTACAATTCGAAAACAGTGGTATCGGAGGTGTATCTCATTGGCAGCAAAAACGAATGAACTGTGCTACAAAGGCCATCCGCTGCGCCGCAAGGACAACCTGCTCTATTACGGCAGCATGGCTGACAAGTACATCATCATGATGCAGATCCTCGACACGAAGAAGGTCAAAGATCTCGACGTGGCGACGCGGGTCTCCGTGCAGCTCCAGCTGACGGATCCGGATCTGAAGTCCCGCGACCGTGTGGTCAAAAAGACAGAAAAGGACGGGCTGTACAACGCCATGGACGTGGCGGCTGTGTGGCTGGACCGCGCGCTTGCGAATAACTAAGCAAAGGATGATTCTATGGCGAAACGATTTCTGAAAACAACTGTTGTCTCCGTGATTTTTGCGCTCACGCTGGCCGTTTCGGCCTCCGCGGCGACTGCCGGCGGCGCGACCACGACGACGGCCGTGAACTTTCGAACGGGCGCCGGTACGAATTACGGCATTATCTCGACGCTCCCGGCCGGCACCCATGTTGTGGTGTCCGAGCGGTCCAGCGGCAATTGGGCCACGGTGGTCTACAACGGCACCGTCGGCTACATATCTTCCGATTACCTCAAACGCGCCAATGACATGGATGCCAGCTTCGGCACCGGTACGATCTGTGGCAGCTACGTGCGTATGCGCTCCAGTGCAAGCACGAGCAGCTCTATTCTCGGCACCTACAATTCCGGCACCACGATGACCGTTACCGGCGTCAGCGGCGCATGGTACAAGGTCGATTATAACGGCACGGACGGCTATGTCTACTCGAATTATCTGTCCCTGTCGGGCGTGACGAGCAGCGGCGGCAGCGCGTCCGGGTCCAACGGCTCGGTCAAGGGCAGCGATGTGCGTATGCGCTCCGGCCCGGGCACGAACTACTCCATCCTCGGCACCTACCAGAATGGCACGGCGCTGACCGTGACCGGCACGGAAAACGGCTGGTCGAAGGTCACCATCGGCGGCACGAGCGGCTACATCCGCTCGGATTACGTCTCCGGCGGCGCGGACAGCAAGACCGGCTACATCAAGGGCACGGGTGTGCGTATGCGCTCCGGCGCGAGCACGACCAGCTCCATCCTCGGCGTGTATAACACCGGCACCGAGATGGCGATCACCGGCGAGAGCGGCAACTGGTACAAGGTCAGCTACGGCGGTAAGGACGGCTATGTCAGCAAGGACTACATGACCACGACCAAGCCCAGCAGCGGCGGCTCGACGAGCCAGACCGGCTACATCAAGGGCAATGATGTGCGTCTGCGTTCCGGCGCCGGCACGAGCTACTCCATCCTCGGTACGTATAACAACGGCACTCCGCTGACGATCACCGGTACGAGCGGCGACTGGACGGCCGTCACCATCAACGGCGTCAAGGGCTATGTCAACAGCGCGTATGTCTCCACCACGAAGACGGAGGGCGGCAACGGCGGCGGAAGCACGCCGAGCACTTCCATCGGCGAGACGATCGTCGCCACGGCCAAGCAGTACATGGGCGCGCCGTATGTCTACGGCGGCATGAGCCCGTCCGGCTTTGACTGCTCCGGCTTTGTCAACTACGTGTACAAGCTCTGCGGCTACTCCATGAGCCGTGTGGCCAGCAGCATCTACAACAACAACGGCACCTACGTCGAGAAGGCGAACCTCCAGATCGGCGACCTGGTGTTCTTTGCGAGCAACAGCTCCAGCATCGGCCACGTCGGTATCTACATCGGCAACGGCCAGTTCATCCACAGCAGCTCCGGCGCAGGCTGCGTCGTCATCAGCGACCTGAGCTCGAGCTACTACCTGAAAAACTACGTGGGCGCAAAGCGCATCGCAGGCTAACAGGACGCAATTTGTCCCCCGGCAGCACCGGGGGACATTTTTTATCTTGCGGCAGAATGTATACCATGGTATATTGAGGAAAACAACGTGTGTGGGAAAGGGCAGGTGAAGCCAATGCAGTGTACCTACTGCGGACGAGATATTCCGGACGATGCGGTCTGGTGCCCCTACTGCGGGGCGGAGCAGACGCCGCCGGACGAGACCACGCCGCCGGATGGCTGGCAGGATGAGAACATCCCGGTCGGCGACTGGGATGACGAGGCAGATCCGCCGCCCGACAACACGTGGGTCGACGACCCGCCGGTGCCCGGCTGGGAGGACGACACGCCTTACGAGCCCGCGCCGGAGGATCAGGACGCGCCGCGCAGCAAGGCGCTGCTCATTGCGATCTTTGCCGCGCTTGGCGTGGCGCTGATCGTGCTGCTCATCGCGCTCAACGTCAAGCCCAAGCCGAAGGATCCGGTCGCCGCCGTGACGCCGGTCGTGACAGCCACGGCGCAGCCCTCCGCCGCACCGACGCCGAGCGCAGCGCCGACGCCGACGCCGACACCCACGCCGAAGCCGGCCGCCGGCGGCTATATCCTGCCGGACAGCACCACGCGCCGGCTCACGCAGGCAGACGTGGCGGGCCTCACGTGGGAGCAGTGCTGCCTCGCGCGCAATGAGATCTACGCGCGCCACGGCCGCATCTTCCAGACGCCGCAGATCGCGGCATATTTCGAGGCGCAGAGCTGGTATCACGGTACGGTGCCGGGCGCGTCGTTCGACAACAATACGCTCTCGCCAATCGAGCACGCAAATGTGGATTTTCTCACGAGCTATGAAAACGCCACGTGGGGACATTCCTACTATTGAGCCGTTCGCCAACGCGATCGCTGTGCCGGTTCTCGAATGAATATGGGAAAATCTCCGCAGCTTCTGCTGCGGAGATTTTTTGTGACTGCCCAAAACGTATGCAAACGTATGCACATATGTAGCGAGACGGAGCAGCAGGGGAGCTCGAGGGGGCGAGGCCCGCCTCGAATGAGATTTTGTTTTCCGTTTGTCCCGGGGACAGACGAAAAACCTCCGCAACTTCGGTTGCGGAGGTTTTTGGTGATTCGTTTATGCCTTGGCGACGGCTGCGCGCAGGGCGTCGACGCGGTCGGTGTCCTCCCAGCGGACGCCGAGCTCCTCGCGGCCCATGTGACCGTAGGCGGCGAGCTGGCGGTAGATCGGGCGGGACAGCTCGAGGTCGCGGATGATGGCCGTCGGGCGCAGGTCAAATACCTGCTGCACGGCCGCGGCGATCTGCGCATCCGGCACGGTGCCCGTGCCCTGCGTGTCGACGAACACGCTCACGGGCTCGGCCACGCCGATGGCGTAGGCCAGCTGCACGAGGCAGCGCTTGGCGAGTCCGGCGGCAACGATGTTCTTGGCCACGTAGCGTGCGGCGTAGGCGGCGCTGCGGTCGACCTTCGTCGGGTCCTTGCCGGAGAACGCGCCGCCGCCGTGCGGGGCGCTGCCGCCGTAGGTGTCGACGATGATCTTGCGGCCGGTCAGGCCGGAGTCCGCCTGCGGGCCGCCGACGACAAAGCGGCCGGTGGGGTTGATGAGATAGCGGGTGTCGCTATCGAGCAGCTCGGCAGGAATGGTCGGACGGATGACGAGCTCGATCATGTCCGCGCGCAGCTTAGCCATGTCGACCTCCGGCGCGTGCTGCGTGCTGAGCACGACGGTGTGCACGCGCACGGGGTGATTCTGCTCGTCATATTCGATGGTGACCTGCGTCTTGCCGTCGGGACGCAGATAGTCCACCAGCTCCTGCTTGCGCACGGCGGTCAGTCGCTTGGCGAGCTTGTGCGCGAGCGAGATCGGCAGCGGCATGAGCTCCGGCGTCTCGTCGCAGGCGTAGCCGAACATCATGCCCTGATCGCCCGCGCCGTTGTCGAGCGCATCTTCGCCGGTCTGCTTGCTCTCGAGCGAGTGGTCGACGCCGAGGGCGATGTCTGCGCTCTGCTCGTCGATGTTCGTGATGACGGCGCAGGTCTCGCAGTCAAAGCCGTACTTGGCGCGGTCATAGCCGATCTCGCGCACGGTCTGGCGCACGACCTTCGGAATGTCGACATAGCACTCGGTCGTGATCTCGCCCATGACGTTCACGACGCCGGTCGTGACCGTGCACTCGCAGGCGACGCGGCCGTTCGGATCCTGTGCCAGGATCGCGTCGAGGATCGCGTCGGAGACCTGATCGCAGATCTTATCGGGATGTCCCTCGGTCACGGATTCGGATGTAAAAAGATGATGAGCCATAGCAAATTTCCTCACTTTCTGATACGCCGGGCAAAAGAAACAAGCGCCCCGACAGCCGACGGAGCGCTTGGAAAAGGCGAAGATCCTCATCTTTCGATTTGCACCGCCGGATTTGGCACCTTGCAGAAATCTGCAGGTTGTCGGGCTTCACAGGGCCGGTCCCTCCGCCACTCTTGATAAGGCTGTTGAATTGTGAGATACATTATACGCGCTTTTGCGCGCTTGTCAAGTCTGTTTCGTCAGTTATTTTTGAGCCAGTTCCACAGCCGCCGCCACCACGGCAGCTTTTTCTGCGGCTCAGATGCGGCGAAGGCTGCGGACTTTTGCACGGTGCGCCCGGCGAAATACGTGTGCAGATACGTCTGGCTCACGAATGCCTCGCCCGTCGGTTCCGGGCGCAGATACGAGCCGTCCGGCTGCATGATCCACGCCTGCCGGTTGTCGCGGCGCATGGCGCTGAGCACCTCAAGCACCTCCGCGCGCGCCTCGGGATCGGTCACGGCGGCAAACGCCTCGATCCGGCGCACGGTGTTGCGCTCGAGCAGGTCGCCCGAGCCGATGAACACTTCCTGCGCATCCCCGCGGCCAAAGACGAAAATGCGCTCGTGCTCGAGATACCGCCCGATGATGCTGCGCACCGAGATGTGCTCCGTGCGCCCGGGCACGCCCGGCCGCAGGCAGCAGATGCCGCGCACGAACAGCTCCACCTCCGTGCCCGCCGCGCTCGCGCGCACGAGCTGCGCCATGACGTCCGCGTCGTTCATGGCATTGACCTTGATGCCGATGTAGCCCGCTGCACCGAGGCGGATCTGCGCTTCGATGTGCGCCATGAGCTGCGGCTTGTAGCCCTCCGGCGCGAGCCAGAGCGATTCCGTCTCACCGACGGTCTCGCCGCGCGCGAGCCGGTCGAACGTCCTGGCCGCGTCGCGCCCGATGGCCGGATCACTCGTCAGGAGCATGAGGTCGGTGTATTGCTCGGCGGTCTTTTCGTTGTAGTTGCCGGTGCCGACCTGCGTGTAGTAGCAGATGCCGCCGGGGCAGCGCCGCGTGATGAGGCACAGCTTCGTGTGCACCTTGTACTGCGTCAGGCCGTAGAGAATGTCGCACCCGGCGTCCTCGAGCATACGCGAGTAGTCGATGTTGCTCTGCTCGTCAAAGCGGGCGCGCAGCTCGAGCAGGCACTGCACCTGCTTGCCGTGCTCGGCGGCATAGGCCAGCGCTGCCGCGATGCGGCTGCTGCCGGCGAGCCGGTAGAGCGTGATCTTGATCGACACGACGTCCGGGTCGTCCGCCGCCTCGTACAGCAGATCCACAAACGGGTTCACGCTCTGATACGGCAGCGCGAGCAGCAGGTCGTGCCGCGCGAGATAGGCAAAGTACTCGCCCTTTTGCAGCGCAACGTTCCTGGCCGGCGGAAGCTCGGGACGCGTCAGCCCCGTGAGGTCGAATTCCCCCGGCATCGTGAGCACAAACGACAGATCCGCCGGTGCGCTCGTGCAAAACAGCTGCCGCTTCGGCAGTCCGAGCAGCGTGCGCGCCGTCTCGCGCATCTCGTCGGTGACCTTGCCCTGCAGCTGCGCGCGCACCGGCTCGAGCCGTCTCCGGCGGCGCAGCAGGCGCTCCATCGCGGCGCGCAGGTCCGCATCGCAGCCGTCCATGATGTCGCGCACGGAGATGTCGGCGCTGCGCGTCACGCGCAATATGGCCGTCTCACGCACGTGCCGCTCACCGAAGAGCAGCGACGCAAAGTGCGCCACCAGCGGCGCTGTGAGCGCGAGCTTCTGCACGCCGTCGATCGTCAGGCGGAAGAATTTCGGCAGCTGCGTCGTCGGGATCAGTCCCGCGCCGCCGCGCTTGCCTGCAAAGCGCACGAGTACGTACTGCTCACGGTTGCGCAAAAACGGCAGCGGGTGCTCCGCGTCGAGCACCTGCGGGCTCAGCAGCGGACGCAGCGCGTCAAAGCGCCGCCGCAGCAGCACCTCGTCCGCCTCATCAAGCCGGTCGAAGTCGAGGATCTCGACGCGCTGCTTTGCCAGCGCCGCCGTCACCTTGCGCCAGAGCGACTCAAAGTCCTTTTGCTGCCGCGCCGTTTCCGCGTAGATCGCGCGCAGCTGCTCGCGCGGCGTGAGGCCTGTGATGGTCTCCGTGTGCCACGGCTGCAGCAGCGCCCGGTCAAGCAGGCTGCCGACGCGCACCATATAGAATTCATCCAGATTCGAGCAGTAGATCGACAGGAACTTCAGCCGCTCATAGACCGGCAGCGTCTCGTCGGCCGCCTCCGCCAGCACGCGGCGGTTGAATTGCAGCCAGCTCAGCTCGCGGTTGAGAAAGAGGTCTGCATAGGCGGGGTCAGGTTGCCGGTCGGAAAACAGCGCGCGGCTGTCGCTCTGTGCGGCCATCTGGCGCAGCGCCTGCGCGCCCGGCAGCTCTGTGTCATGTTTGCGGGGCATACGGTCGCCTCCTTGGGTGGGCAATTACATGCATATCATATTATTATACCCGAACGGGCGATGCTTGGCAATCCCCGCGCGGGCGCGGCTGAAAATCGGCCGAATAGTCGCCGACGGGCACTGGCGCATCGTGGCGTCTATGCCCTGAGCGGCAGCACAGTTTTTCGACTCTGTGGCAAAAAGGTTGCAAAACCGGAGCGGGACTGCTATAATTTTGGCATAGAAAACCCGTAGGAATTTCTGGAGGTAATATACATGGATTCATTCCGCGTGCTCGAGATCAAAAAGAGCGTTTTTGAAAACAACGACCGGGAGGCCGACCTGCTGCGCGAAGAGCTCAAGCAGAATCACACCTTCCTGCTCAACCTCATGTCCTCGCCCGGCAGCGGCAAGACAACGACCCTCATGGCGACCATCAACGCCCTGAAGGACGATCTGCGCATCGGCGTCATGGAGGCCGACATCGACTCGGACGTCGATGCGGCGACCATCTCCACCAGCGGCGCAAAGGTCATCCAGCTGCACACCGGCGGTATGTGCCATCTCGACGCGGGCATGACGCGTCAGGGCCTCGAGGGGCTCGGCACGGAGAACATCGACCTTGCCATTCTCGAAAATGTCGGCAACCTTGTCTGCCCGGCGGAGTTTGACACCGGCGCCGTGAAAAACGCAATGATCCTCTCCGTGCCGGAGGGCGACGACAAGCCCCTGAAGTACCCGCTCATGTTCTCGATCTGCGACGTGCTGCTCGTCAACAAGATCGACGTTGCGCCGTACTTCAACTTCAGCCTCGAAAAGTGCATCGAGCGCGTCAAGAAGCTCAACCCGAACATTCAGGTGTTCCCGATCTCCGCGCTCAAGGGCGAGGGCATCGAGCCGTGGGCCAACTGGCTGCGCGAGCAGACGAAGGCCTGGAACGCGTAAAATATCCGCAGATACGAGCAGGGGCGCTCCCACGGGAGCGTCCCTGTTTTTCGTTTTTCGGTTCATGGGTGCTTCTGCGCCCAGGTGCGCACGAAGGCGGCGAAGGTGCGCACGAGCGGCTTGTCCTCCGACTCCGGGGGGATGGCCATGGCGATCGTGCGCTGCGCCGGCGGATCGAGCGGGCGCACGACGACGTTGTGGTTATCCGAACGCAGCACGAGCTCGTGCGCGATGCAGATGCCCAGCCCGCTCTCGACCATGGAAATCATGGCGTAGTCGTCCGCCGTCTGAAAGCGGATATCGGGGCGCACGTGCGCGGCGTCGAGCACGCGCAGCGCGTCGCGGTTCGTGCTGTCGACAAGGCTTACGACCGGCTCCGTGCCGAAGGCCGCGATCGGCACGGCATCCTGCGCTGCGAGCGGATGTCCCGCCGGCAGCACGGCCAGCAGCCGGTCACTGCACACGGGCACGATCTCGCCCGGCAGCTCGCTCGGCAGCGACACGAAGCCCATGTCCACCGTGCCGCTGCGCACATAGGCGTCGACCTCGGCATACGCCCCGTCAAACAGGCGAAAGCGCGCCTCCGGGTGCTGCGCCTGAAATTCCTTGATCATCGGCGGCAGCCAGTTGACCGCGACGCTCTTGAACGTTGCGATGCGGATCGTGCCGCCGGCGCGCTCACGCACCTCCTGAATGCGGTGCTGCAGGTGCGCGTCCGCTGCGCAGACCTGCTCCACGGCCGGCAGCAGCGCCTTGCCCGCCGGCGTCAGATGCACGCCGCCGCGGTTGCGCACCAGCAGCGGAAAGCCGCAGTCGCGCTCGAGTCCCGCCAGAAGCTGCGTCAGCGCCGACTGGGACACGCCCAGCTCCCGCGCCGCCGCCGACACGCTCGCGCACGCGACCGTTTTCAGAAATGCCTCGTATTGCCGCAGTGTCACACACGGTACCTCCCTGTCCGAAATGCTCCTGATAAAATAAGATTATCTTATATTATAGACGCGGATTCCGAAAAGTCAAGTGCGGGATCTGCCTCTGCATTTGCTGGGAAAATGCCGTTTTCTCCTGAAAATATGAAGAAATTGTTGACACGGCAGAGAAACTGGCGTATCATACATTCATATTGTTTTTCTGGGAACTATATAAGGTTTCCTAATGAAAGGGGTAAATTCGTATGGGCACTGCTTCGAGCGGTGAATGGATCGCCATTCTGCTTTACTTTGCGTTGGTCATCGGCGTCGGTGTGTATTTCTTCTTCCGGGATCGCAAGGTAGAGGGTGAAAAAGAGTATTTCCTCGGTGGCCGCAGCATGGGCGGCTGGGTCGCGGCGCTGTCTGCTGGCGCGTCGGATATGAGTGCTTGGGTGCTCATGGGCCTGCCCGGCTCGATCTATCTGTACGGCATCGGTAAGGTGTGGATCGCCGTCGGTCTGGTCATCGGCACGATCTGCGCGTGGGTGTTCGTCGCGCCGCGTCTGCGCCGGTATTCCATCCGCGCGAACGACTCGATCACGATCCCGCAGTTTCTCACCAATCGCTTCCAGTCAAAGAACAAGGGTCTGCAGATCATCTCGGCGATCGTGTTCGTCGTGGTCTACTGCATTTACAGCGCCTCGAGCATCTCGGCCTGCGGCACGCTGTTCAACACCGTCACGGGCATGAGCGCCAAGACGGCCATGATCATCGCCACGGCCATCATCCTTGTGTACGTGTTTCTCGGCGGCTTCAACGCCGTGTGCTGGACGGACTTTTTCCAGGGTATGCTCATGCTTGCCGCGCTCATGCTCACGCCGATCCTCGCGCTGTTCGCCATGAAGGGTGCGGACTTCGTCGCGCCGATCATGACCGTGCCGGAAAACTACTTCAACCCCCTCTCCGGCGGCGGCTTCAACTGGAAGAGCGTGTCGGACATCCTCTCCGGTCTCGGCTGGGGTCTGGGCTACTTCGGTATGCCGCACATCCTTGTGCGCTATCTGTCCATCAAGTCCGAGCATGAGATGCGCAAGAGCCAGATCATCGGCTGCAGCTGGATCGTGCTCATCCTGGCCATGTCCGCCGTCGTCGGCCTGATCGGCCGACAGTTCCTCGGCGAGATCGACAACGAGAACCTCGTCTTTGTGCACATGGTGCGCCGCCTGTTCCCGGCGTTCATCTCCGGCGTGCTCCTCTCGGCCATTCTGGCCGCGGCCATGAGCACGGCCGACTCCCAGCTGCTTGCGAGCAGCAGCGCCTTCGCCTCCGATATCTATAAGCCGGTCATCCGCAAGGACGCCACCGACCATGAGATGCAGTGGGCGGGCCGTGTCATCGTCATGCTCATCTCCGTCGTTGCGTTCTTCATCGCTGCCAGCCCGAACTGCGGCGGCATCATGGCGCTCGTCGAGTGCGCATGGGCGGGCTTCGGCTCTGCATTCGGTCCGGTCATCCTGCTCTCGCTCTACTGGCGCCGCCTGACATACTCCGGCGCGATCGCGGGCGTGTGCGTTGGCTTCGTGGTCGATGCCGTGTGGTATGCGTTCCTGTCCTCGAGCACCGGCCTGTATGAGATTATCCCCGGCTTCCTGTGCGGCCTGCTTGCGGCGGTCATCGTGTCGCTGTGCAGCAAGGCCCCGTCGAAGGAGGTCACGGATCTGTTCGACCGCGCCTTCGAGCCCACGGACTGAAGCATCGACAGATGAAAATATGTGAAAAACTCGCCCCTTCAGAGGGACGAGTTTTTCACATTTTCTGCAAAATATCTGCGCTGTGCTTGACAGCGGGGCAGGGAGCCTGTATGATCGAATGGTAATAGGGAACGGTGTTAGTCAAAATGCCGCCTATCCGGTACTGCCGGGGAAACGGAGCGATATCCTATGGATTTTTTTGAACAGATCGCGCGCGAACAGGTGCGCGCCATGATCCTCAACAACGCACGCCGCGAGGATCTCAGTCAGGTGTTTTCGCAGGGCGAGATGCGTCTGCTCGGCTGCCTGCATGCCGGGGCGGACGGCCGCACGGCGGGGGAGCTGAGCATGCTGCTCGAGCTGAGCACGGCGCGCATCGCGGCCATGCTCAACAATCTTGAGCGCAAGGGCGCGATCACCCGCGCACGCGACGAGGCGGACCGCCGCCGTGTTGTCGTGCGTCTGACCGCGCAGGGGCGCGAGGAGGTGCAGACGTCGTATGACGCTGCGGTCGTGTGCCTTGCGGAGGTGTATCGCCGCATGGGGGAGGACGACACCCGCGAGCTGCTGCGTCTGAGCGACCGCGCGGGCGAGATCGCCCAGCAGATCTATGAGGAGCGGAAGGGGGACGTGCCATGCGGGTGATGAAATACCTGCGCGGACACATCCCGTCCGTAGTGGTGATCGTGCTGCTGCTCGTGGCGCAGTCGTTTTGCGAGTTGTCACTGCCGGCGTACACGAGCCGCATCGTGGACACCGGCATTCAGGGCGGCGGCATCGAATCGGCCACGCCGCTCGTGCTTACCGATAAGACCATGGACGGTGTGCGTCTGTTTCTGTCGGACGAGGACGCGCAGACGGTCAGCGACGCCTACACGTATGACAACGGCATCTGGACACTGGGCGACACGGCGCGGCAGCCGGAGCTGGAGCCGGTTTTCATCCGGCCGCTGGTCATGTATGCGCGCCTGTCGGAGCAGGGAGCGAACACCGTGCTTGCCCTGCGCCGGCAGATGCAGGGCGGACTCATCACGCGCGAGGAGATCCTTGCGCGCGGCGAGGAGGCGCTGAGCGGTATGGGCGTGCTCACCGACAGCGTTCTGCGCAGCGCGGCCATGCAGTTTCTCAAGACGGAGTACGCCGTCGCGGGACTGAACGTCAACCATATGCGCACGAGCTATCTGCTGCGCACCGGCGGGCGGATGCTCCTGCTCACGCTCGGTATGATCGCGGCGGCAGTGCTCTGCAGCTATGTCGGCGCGAAGATGTCGGCCGCCATCGGGCGCGACCTGCGCGCGCAGGTGTTCCGGAAGGTGCTGTCGTTCTCATCGGCCGAGATGGACAAGTTCTCCACGGCCTCGCTCATCACGCGCAGCACGAACGATGTCACGCAGATCCAGGCGGTGTGCGTGATGCTCGTGCGCATCGTGCTCTACGCGCCGATCATCGGGCTCGGCGGCGTCGTCATGGTCGCGCGCACAAAGACCGGCCTCGGCTGGGTCATCGCACTGGCTGTCGCGGCGATGCTGCTGCTTGTGGGTGTGCTGATGAAGATTGCCATGCCGCAGTTTCGCGCCATGCAGCAGCGCGTGGACGATGTCAACCTCGTCAGCCGCGAGATCCTGACCGGTCTGCCGGTCATCCGCGCCTTCCACCGCGAGCGGCATGAGCAGGAGCGCTTCGATACCGCGAGCGCCGCGCTCATGAACACGCAGTTGTTCGTCAACCGTACCATGGCGTTCATGGGGCCGGTTATGACGCTCATCATGTACGGCGTCACGGTCATGATCGAGTGGTTCGGCGCCAAGAGCATCAACGCCGGACATATGCAGATCGGCGACATGATCGCTTTTTCGAGCTATGCGTCGATGATCATCATGGCCTTTATGATGATAACGATCGTCGCGGTGATGCTGCCGCGTGCGGAGGTCTCGGCGGCGCGTGTGGATGAGATCCTGCACACGCGCCCGAGCGTGCGCGCCCCGCGCAGCGCCGAGCCCGCGCCCACGGACGCCACCGTCACGTTCGAGCACGTGTCGTTTCGCTATCCCGGCGCGGAGGACGATGTGCTGCACGACGTGAGCTTCACGGCGCGCCCCGGTCAGGTCACGGCCATTGTCGGCTCGACCGGCTGCGGCAAGTCGACGCTTTTGAACCTCATCCCGCGCTTTTACGATGCGACCGGCGGTACGGTCAGCATCGGCGGTGTGGACGTGCGCCGCATGCAGCCAGCGGAGCTGCGCGCCATGCTCGGCTACGTGCCGCAAAAGGGCGTGCTCTTCACGGGCGACATCCTCTCAAACCTCGAGTTCGCCGGCGATGTCTCGGAGGCGGACGCCATCCGCGCCGCCGCCACCGCACAGGCCGAGGACTTCATCTGGTCGCGGCCGCAGCATTTCCTCACGCCGGTGGCACAGGGCGGGTCGAACGTCTCCGGCGGGCAGCGGCAGCGCCTGTCGATCGCGCGCGCCATCGCCAAGCACCCGCAGGTGTATCTGTTTGACGATAGCTTCTCCGCGCTCGACTATCAGACCGACGCCGCGCTGCGGCAGGCTCTGGCCAGGCAGACGCACGACGCGACGGTGCTCATCGTGGCGCAGCGCCTGAGCACGATCCTGCACGCGGATCAGATCCTTGTGCTCGACGGCGGGCGCATCGTCGGCTGCGGCACACACGCCGCGCTGCTGCGCAGCTGCGAAACCTACCGCGAGATCGCGCTCAGCCAGCTCAGCGCCGCGGAACTCGGACAGGAGGGCTGACCATGGCGGGACACAGACACGGACCGGGCCGCATCCCGGAAAAACCGAAGAATTTCAAGGGTACGCTGCGAAAGCTCCTGCGCTGCCTCGGGGCGTATCGCTTCGCGCTGGCGCTGGTGCTCGTGCTCGCGCTGGCAAGCACGGCCTTCGGCATCGTCGGGCCGAAGATCCTCTCGACGGCGACGACGGAGCTGGCCACCGGTCTCGGGCGCAAGCTCTCGGGACTCGGCGGCATCGACTTCGGCAAGATCGGAAAGATCCTGCTGACGGTACTCGCGCTCTACCTTGTCAGCGCCGCGTGCAGCTTCTTCCAGTCGTGGATCCTCGCGGGCGTCACGCAGAAGCTTGCCTACCGTCTGCGCGGGGAGATCAGCGCGAAGATCCACCGGATGCCCCTGCGCTACTTTGAGCGCGGCACCGTCGGCGACGTGCTCTCGCGCATCACCAACGACGTCGACACCATGTCCTCCGGCATGGCGCAGTCGGTCACGCAGCTGGTCACGAATGTCACGCTGCTCATCGGCGTGCTGGTCATGATGCTGCGCATCAGCTGGCTCATGACGCTCATCGCGCTCATCGTCCTGCCGGTCACGGGCGTGCTCACGAGCCGCATCGTCAAGCGCAGCCAGCGCTACTTTGTCGCGCAGCAGAAAAACCTCGGCACGATCAACGGCAAGATCGAGGAAACCTATGCCGGGCACAGCGTTGTGTGCGCGTTCAACCGCGAGGCGGCGACGCAAAAGGAGTTTGACGCCATCAATGCGCGGCTCTATCGCTCGGCGTGGAAGAGCCAGTTTCTGTCCGGGCTCATGATGCCGGTGACGACGTTTGTCAGCAAGCTCGGCTACGTGTGCGTGGTCGTGCTCGGCGGGTCGCTCGCCGCACGCGGCACGATCACGATCGGCGACATTCAGGCGTTCATCAGCTATATGGCGAGCTTTACGCAGCCAATTACGCAGCTGGCGCAGATCAGCACGCAGCTGCAGACCATGGCGGCCGCGGCCGAGCGCGTGTTCGACTTCCTTGCCGAGGCGGAGGAGCCCGCCGATCCCGCGCTGCCCGCGCCGGCGGAGCACATCCGCGGCGATGTGTCGTTCCGGCACGTGCGCTTCGGCTACGATCCCGAGCAGCCGGTCATCCACGACTGGAGCTGCGACGTGCCCGCCGGCAGAACGGTCGCCATCGTCGGGCCGACCGGTGCCGGTAAGACCACGATGGTCAAGCTGCTCATGCGCTTTTACGATGTGGACGCCGGCGCGATCCTCGTTGACGGGCGCGACGTGCGCGACTATGCGCGCGGCGACCTGCGCCGCGCCTTCGGCATGGTGCTGCAGGACACGTGGCTGTTTAAGGGCACGATCCTGGAAAACATCCGCTACGGCCGCCCGGACGCGACCGATGCTGAGGTCATCGCGGCGGCCAGGGCCGCGCGCGCCGATGCCTTCATCCGCACGCTGCCCGGCGGCTATCAGATGGAGCTCAACGAGGACGCGACGAACGTCTCGCAGGGGCAAAAGCAGCTGCTGACCATTGCGCGCGCCGTGCTGGCGAACGCCCCCATCCTCATCCTCGACGAGGCGACGAGCTCGGTCGACACCCGCACCGAGCAGCTCATTCAGGAGGCGATGGATCACCTCATGCGCGGGCGCACAAGCTTTGTCATCGCGCACCGCCTGAGCACCGTCCGCAATGCCGACTGCATTCTGGTCATGCGCGGCGGCAGCATCGTCGAGCAGGGCACGCACGCGGAACTGCTCGCGCGCGGCGGGGTTTACGCGGCGCTCTACAACAGCCAGTTTGAGGACGTGGTCGCATAAGGCAAGACCGCAAAACCGATGTTATGACAACCATAACCGTGCAGAAGCACCTGCTTCTGCACGGTTTTCTTTATTGCAACTGCAAATTATGTAAACAAAAACCGTGAAAAACTGTGTTATGGTAACTGCTTTATGGTAACGGCTTGTGCACAAAAGCACTTGAAACACAAGCAGAAGCTATTCAGAACCATGCACTTATGTAAACTGAATTATGTGAATGACAGCGAGATTCACGTTTTCACATGATGGTGATATTATGAAAACTATATTATGACAACCGACACATGATAAAAATGATTGCTGTTTCAGAAAAAGAAAGAATCAGCATATGAATTATGTCAATGCAGTTATGTGAACAAAATGCGCAAAAGAAAGCCCCGCGCGAAGCGATCGCTTCGCGCGGGGCTGCACATTTGGTGCGAACATAGGCAGGCCGTGTGTCATCGGCGTCCCGGAGTGCTTCGCGCGGGGCTGTGTTTTCGGCCTGTGCGCCGACGGCCTTATGCGTACTCGACCTTGATGGTGTTCGTGTTGCCGCTGCGGCCGTTGATGATGCCGCCGGTGATGATGACCTTGTCGCCCTTTTCGAGCTGCATGACGGCACGGCTGACCTTCAGCGCATGGTAAAACAGCACGTCGGTGCTCTCGTACACCTCACTCATGACGGGCGTGATGCCCCACGAGAGGGCGAGCTTGCGGTAGGCGCGCTCATTCGTGGTCAGGCCGATGATGTCTGTCGGGCCGCGGAAGCGCGAGATCAGCCGCGCGGTGCGCCCCGTGATGGAGCAGACGGTGATGACCTTCGCGCCGATGTCGATGGCCATGCCGCAGGTGGCGTGGCTGATGGCGTCGAGCGTGTCGTGGATCTCAAACTGCGTCTTGGGGAAGCGCTTGGCATAGTTGATGTGCGCCTCGGTGTATTCGGCGATGCGCGCCATGGCGCTCAGCGCCTCGACGGGGTGCTCGCCGGCCGCCGTCTCGCCGGAGAGCATGATGGCGCTCGTGCCGTCATAGACGGCGTTGGCGACGTCCGCGATCTCGGCACGGGTGGGGCGGATGTTGTGCGTCATGCTTTCGAGCATTTCGGTCGCGGTGATGACGCGCTTGCCGAGCAGACGGCACTTGCCGATGAGCTCCTTCTGGATGCTCGGCAGCTCCTCATACGGCACCTCGACGCCCATATCGCCGCGGGCGATCATGATGCCGGCGCACTCGGTGAAGATCTCCTCGATGTTGTCGATGCCGGGCTGGTTCTCGATCTTGGCGATGACGCTGATGTCCTCGCCGCCGTTTTCGCGCAGGAAGGCATTGAGGTCGACCAGGTCCTGCTTGCGCGACACGAAGGACGCAGCCACGAAGTCCACGTCGTTTTCAATGCCGAAGAGCAGGTCGCGCTTGTCCTGCTCGCTCAGGAAGTCCTGCTTGAGCACCTTGTTCGGGAAGCTCATGCTCTTGCGGTCGGACAGCACGCCGCCGGCGGTGACGCGGCAGACGACGTCGGTATCGGTCGTGGCGGTGACGGTCAGGGCGATGAGCCCGTCGTTGACAAGCACGGTATCGCCTGCTTCGAGGTCTCTGGCGAGGCCGGGGTAGCTCACGGACACGCGCTCACTGCTGCCGGTGACCGGCTCGGTCGTAAAGGTGAAGGTGTCGCCGGTGTCCAGCGTGATCTTTCCGTCTTCAAACGTGCCGATGCGGTACTCGGGCCCTTTCGTGTCGAGCATGATGGCGATGGGCAGACCGAGCTCGGTGCGCAGCTTTTTGATGCGGTCGATGCGCACCTGATGCTCGGCGTGCGTGCCGTGGGAAAAGTTCAGGCGCGCGACGTTCATACCGGCGAGCATCATGGCGCGCAGCATCTCCTCACTGTCGCAGGCGGGACCGATGGTGCAGACGATCTTCGTTTTTCTCATATCAGACTCCCTCTCTCCGGACGGATGGATTACTTTTTCTTCTTGCCGAACCAGCGGCGCTCTTTGCGCTCGGTTTTTGGGGGCTCGTCGACATTGATGTTCCGGGCGGCCTCGGAAATGGCGTCAGCGTCAAAGTCCAGACCGAGCTCGTTGGCTGCGGCGCGCATCTGGTCGATGAATTCCGTCTGCGCCTGCAGCGTCTGGAGCATTTCGCGCGTGAGCGCAAGACCGCTGCCGACGCCGGGGTCGATGATGATGCCGGTGTCGTTCGAGGAGAGCACGAGGGACGTGTAATCCTTCACGCCGAGCTCGACGCTGCCCATGTTGCGCCACCGGACGAGCCGTGCACGGTCGGTGAACGCGCAGAAGAACGTACGCCCGTCGTTCGTGCGCACCTTGCCGAACTGCAGGTGCTGCTGCCCGTCGGCCTCGGCGGCTGCGCCGTCGGGACGCTGGGCGGGGAAGTAGAGCGGCGCTGCGGCCAGCGTCGCGGTCAGGCGCTGATAATTCTCCTGCGAGTTGTTGATCTTGCACGCATCGAGCGCATCGCGCAGCTCGTCGGACAGCGCCGCGCGCATGGCCTGCTCTGGCGTGCGCTCATTGAGCACGATCTGGAAATCAGGGTAGGTGACGCGCAGCATATCCAGCGCCGTGCTCAGCCCCTGCACGTCCTCGTCGGGTGCGTCGTTCGCGGCCACGACGAACAGGCGCGGGTGGTGCGTGGCGCTGCGCTCAACGATGCCGGACATGTAGAGCTCCTCAAGCTTTGTTTGGATGCACAGGGCGATGCAGTTGGGGTGCTCGCTCGTGGCGCTGACGGCCATGGCATAGGTCTCGTCGCTGTTCGGCGCGGGCACCTGCGCGACCTCGAGGATGTGCGGGCGGCCGAGCGCATAGGCGGCCTCGGCCTTGTGCTGCTCGCGCTCTTGCTCGGTCATGGCGTCGATGTTGGCGGGCTCGGTGTAGGCGTTGGCGGCCAGCAGCTCGGCGATGGCCTTGCGCCGGATGTCCTGAATGCCGAGCAGCTGGATGGCGCGCGTGCGGTCGGCTGCGACATGGTCGTACAGATCGTTAAAGTTACTCATATCTTTCCCTTCCCGGGGCACGGACTGCCCCCTTGTTTTTCATTGCCGTTATTATAACACACCCTTCGGAAAATGGAAAGTGTCGATTCGCGGCGCCGGTCGGCGGCAGATTGCACAAACATTACCACACGGGGCGGAAAATTTTCTTGCCGCGATTTGCCGGTTTCCCTTTGCAAGCGGCAAAAATGTTGGTATAATGATTTTGTATGAAAACATGGATATTTGCGCCTGTGCGCAGGACGCGGAATTTTTCAAAAAGAGAGGTAGTTACGACATGATTCCACACGGTAAAGAGATCAAGGTGTTCACCGGCTCATCCAACCCCGAACTGGCGGACATGATCTGCAAGAATCTTGGCATCTCCCTGGGCAAGAGCACGGTCACGGCGTTTGCCGACGGCGAGTGCTCCATCTCCATCAACGAGCCCGTCCGCGGCGTGGACGTGTTCATCGTGCAGAGCACCTGCAAGCCGGTCAACGACAGCCTCATGGAGCTGCTGGTCATGATCGACGCGATGAAGCGCGCCTCCGCCGGCCGTATCACCGCCGTCATCCCGTATTTCGGCTATGCCCGTCAGGACCGCAAGGCCAAGGCGCGCGATCCGATCTCGGCCAAGCTCGTGGCAAACCTGCTCACGATCGCCGGTGCTGACCGTGTGCTGACCATGGACCTGCACGCAGCGCAGATCCAGGGCTTCTTTGACATCCCGGTCGACAACCTCTACGGCGCGCCGCTGTTCGCCAGCCACTATCTGCGCCGCTTTGGCTACGGCCGCGAGGACATGGTCGTCGTCTCGCCGGATGTCGGCAGCGTTGCGCGTGCGCGCTCGTTCGCCATGAAGATGGGCCTCGGTCTCGCCATCGTGGACAAGCGCCGCGAGAAGGCCAACTGCTCCGAGGTCATGAACATCATCGGCAACGTCGAGGGCAAGACCTGCCTGCTGCTCGATGATATGGTCGACACGGCCGGCAGCCTGTGCGGCGCGGCCAAGGCCATCGTCGAGGTCGGCGGTGCGAAGGAAGTGTTCGCCTGCGCGTCCCACGGCGTGCTTTCCGGCCCGGCCATCGATCGCATCAACGACAGCGTCATCGACGAGCTGCTCCTGCTCGACACCATTCCGTATCCGAAGGACAAGCCGGCCTGCGACAAGATCCACTACCTGCCGGTCGCGCCGGTGTTCGCAGAGGCCATCAACCGCATCTATGAGGAGATGAGCATCTCCTCGCTGTTCGAGTGATGTTCTTTTCCGATCACGGCGGTGTGCAGTGGCTGGTGGTGTTTCTCGGCAATCCCGGCCTGAAGTACCGCAGCACGCGGCACAACGCGGGCTTTCTCGCGGCGGACGCCGTGGAGAGGGAGTGCGGCGTGTCCATCGACCGGCTGCGCTTCCATGCGCTCACGGCGCAGGCGGAGCTCGGCGGGCAGAAGGTGCTGCTCATGAAGCCGCAGACATATATGAACAACTCCGGCGAGGCCGTGGCACCGGCGGCGAAGTTTTATAAAGTGCCGCCGGAGCATATTCTGGTCGTGTCGGACGAGATCCACCTGCAGCCGGGCCGCCTGCGCATCCGCACCAAGGGCTCGGCCGGCGGGCACAACGGTCTCAAGAGCATCATTGCCGGCCTCGGCACGGATGTGTTTCCGCGCATCCGTATCGGCGTCGGTGCGCCCCCGCACCCGGACTATGATATGCCCGACTGGGTGCTCGGCACGCTGCACGGCGACGATCAGATCGCCGTGAACGATGCGGCCGCCCGTGCGGCGGAGGCCTGCGCGGTCTACATCCGCGACGGGGCGGATCGCGCCATGAGCCGCTTTAACTGAACACTTGTCAGGGGTTTCCCACGTCCACCGGAACCACCGCAGCCGACCGTGGGGCATTTGCCGCCCGCCGGCGCGCGGCCGGTCACGGCGCGGGAAGCCCTTTGCTTTTCTGCAATCTGAGTTGAGAAATAAGGAGGCGCGCATTCCTTGAAAAAACACTGCATTGCCATGCTGCTTGCCGGCGGGCAGGGCTCGCGGCTGTACGCGCTTACGGCGAAGGTCGCCAAGCCCAGCATCCCGTTCGGCGGCAAGTACCGCATCATCGACTTTCCGCTGTCCAACTGCGCCAACTCCGGCATCGACACCGTCGGCGTGCTCACGCAGTACCAGCCGCTGCTGCTCAACCGCTACATCGGCAGCGGTCAGGCGTGGGATCTGGACAGCATTGACGGCGGCGTGTACATCCTGCCCCCGTATCAGAGCGCGGGGGAGCGCGGGTCGTGGTTTTCCGGCACGGCCAATGCCATCTATCAGAACATGGACTTCATCGAGATGTATGATCCCGACTGCGTGCTCATCCTCTCTGGCGATCATGTGTACAAAATGGACTATGACAAGATGCTGCGTGCGCACGAGCAGGCGGGCGCCGCCTGTACGATCTCGGTCATCCAGGTGTCGATGGAGGAGGCTTCGCGCTTCGGCATCATGAACGTCGGGCCTGACGGCTTTATCAACGAGTTTGAGGAAAAGCCCGCCCGGCCGAAGAGCGACCTCGCCAGCATGGGCATCTACATCTTTGACTGGAAGGTGCTGCGCAAGTATCTGACCGAGGATGAGGCGGATCCGGACTCCGACAAGGACTTCGGCAAAAACATCATCCCCAAGATGCTCGCCGCCGGGGAAAAGCTCCTGCCGTACCGGTTCGAGGGCTACTGGCGCGACGTCGGCACGATCGTCAGCCTCTGGGACGCGAACATGGACATGCTCTCGCCCACGCTCATCAATCTCTATGACCCGCAGTGGCCCATCCGCGCCAGGAGCCCCATCCGCCCGCCGCACAGCATCGGCCGGCAGGCGGAGGTCGTGCACTCGATCATCACCGAGGGCTGCACGATCGAGGGCCATGTGGAAAACTCCGTGCTCTCGAGCTCCGTCACCGTCGGCGCGGGCGCGCGCGTGCACTACAGCATCCTGCACCCCGGCGTTGTCATTGAGCCGGGCGCCGTGGTGGAGTATGCCATCATCGGCGAGGGCACGGTCGTCGGCGCGGGCGCGCACATCGGCGCGCAGCCCGACGGGACGGACGGCTGGGGCGTCGCCACGGTCGGACCGGACACGGCAGTGCCCGCCGGCGGTACGGTGCCGGCAGGGGCCATGATCTATGACGGAGCGGAGGTGCACGTATGAGTGAAGTTCATGGTATCGTTTACGCGTATCGCAGCTCGGCGCGGCTCGGCGATCTGACGCGCTGGCGCACGAATGCATCCCTGCCGTTCTGCGGGCGCTACCGGCTGATCGACTTTGCGCTCTCGTCGCTCTCGAACGCGGGCGTGCACAGCGTCGGTGTCATCATGCAGCGGGACTATCAGTCCCTGCTCGACCATCTCGGCAGCGGCAAGGCGTGGGATCTGTCGCGCCGCAGCGGGGGTCTGCATCTGCTGCCGCCGTTCGGCGCCAACACCCGCGGCGACTATGCCGGCACGGCGGAGGCGCTCAACGCGGTCATCTCCTATGTGCGCGCCATTCCGGAGCCGGAGATCGTGCTCATGCCGGCGGACGTCGTGTGCAATCTCGACCTCGCTGCCGCCATCGCGCAGCATGAGGCGGGCGGCTGCGGCATCACGGCCATCTGCCGGGACGGGGACGTCACGGGCGAGCACCACCGCTTCCTTACGGATGCGCACGGCCGCGTCACGAAGCTCATCACGAGCGCCGCGCCCGATGCGGGGCTCACCTCCATGGAGGCCTACATCGTCAATAAGGACGTGCTGCTCGCCATGCTCGATCTCTGCGCGCAGGAAAACCGCGCCTTCTTCCACCGCGACGCTCTGTTTTCCTATCTCGCGCGCGGCGGCACGATGGACGTGTTCCTGCACCGGGGCTACGCCGTGCGTGTGGATACGGTCGCGGACTATTTTTCTGCCAGTATGGACATGCTGGAACCGTTGTCGCGCGCCTCGCTCTTCCCGGCTGAGCGGCCGGTGCGCACGAAGGAGCGCGCGGATGTCAGCACCTATTACGGCGAGCACGCGCACGTGGAAAACTGCCTCGTGGCCGACGGCTGCTTCATCGAGGGCACGGTCACGGACTGCATCCTGTTTCCCGGCGTGCGTGTCGCGCGCGGCGCGCAGCTGAGCCGCTGCATCGTCATGCAGGACACCCACATCGCCGCCGATGCGATCCTGCGCAACGTCATCGCGGACAAAAATGTCCGCATCGGCCCCGCCGTCACGCTCACCGGCTGTGAGGCGCTGCCGATCGTCATCCCCAAGGGCAGTGAGCTCTGACCCTTCGCACGAACCAAGTAAAGGAAGAATCGTTATATGCCAATGACCAATCAGATTTCCCGCGACGAGCTGCGCAGCGCCATTGCCGACAAGCTCTGCGCACACTTCGGCGTCACGGCCGAGGCCGCGACCGACGAGCAGGCCTTTCAGGCCGCGGCCATCGTCATCCGCGAGATCCTCTCGCGCCTGCACACGTTCGACAGCCGCACCGCGCCCGAGCGCGAGGTGCACTACCTGTCGATGGAGTTTCTCATGGGGCGCTCGCTGATGAAGGACGCCTTCAACCTCGGCATCGGCGACGCGCTCACCGGCGCGCTCGAGGATCTTGGCCGCAGCGCCGCCGATATTTTTGAGACCGAGCCGGACGCCGGACTCGGCAACGGCGGTCTCGGCCGCCTTGCCGCGTGCTACATGGACAGCCTTGCCACCGAGGGCATCCCCGCCACGGGCTACTCGCTGTGCTACGAGCTGGGCATTTTCCGGCAGCGCATCGTCGACGGCCGACAGACTGAGGTCGCGGACAATTGGCGCACCGCCGCCTCGAGCTGGCTCGTGCCGTGCCATGAGGACACGGTCGAGGTGCGCTTCGGCGGCCGCGTCGAGCCGCACTGGGACGCCTACGGCCACTACCATGGTGAGCTGCGCGGCTATGAGAGCGTGCTGGCCGTGCCGCGCGATATGCTCATCGCGCCGTATGGCGACGGGCGCGTCAACACGCTCCGCCTCTGGGAGGCGCACAGCCCGAACGATCTGGACATGTACCTCTTTGCCGCCGGCAGCTATGTCCAGAGTCTGGAGCAGCGCACGATGGCCGAGGTCATCACGAAGGTGCTCTACCCGGCGGATGACCACATCGAGGGCAAGACCCTGCGCATCCGCCAGCAGTATTTCTTCGTCTCCGCGACGGCGCAGAGCATCCTGCGTGCCCACCGCGCGCGCTACGGCACGGTGCGCAACTTTGCCGAGCACCATGTCATCCAGATCAATGATACGCACCCGACGCTCATCATCCCCGAGCTCATGCGCCTGCTGCTCGACGAGGACGGTCTCGGCTGGGACGAGGCGTGGGCGATCGTCACAGCCTGCGTCAATTATACCAACCACACCGTCATGTCCGAGGCGCTCGAGACGTGGCCGCAGGGGCTCATTCAGAGCCAGCTGCCGCGCGTGTGGGAGATCATCTGTGAGATCAACCGCCGCTGGTGCGACGACCTGCGCGCCCGCTTCGGCGACGATGCGCGCGTGGGGCGCAACCTCATCATCGCCGACGGCAGCGTGCACATGGCAAACCTCTGCCTCGCCGCGTGCAAGACCATTAACGGGGTCTCCGCCCTGCACGGGGAGATCCTGCGCCGCGATCTCTTCCGCGACGTCTGCGCGCTCGATCCGAGCCGCTTTACCTATGTCACCAACGGCATCGACCACCGCCGGTGGCTTGCCCAGTGCAATCCCGGCCTGCACGCGCTCGTGTGCGATGTGCTCGGCAGCGATCGCTATCTCCTGCACCCCGAGGAGCTCGCGGGCCTGGAGCGCGCGGCGGACGATCCCGCCGTGCTCGCCCGGCTCGAGGAGATCAAGGCGCTCAACAAGCAGCGGCTGGCCGCGTGGGTGTTCTGCACGGACGGCTTCTCGCTCAACAGCGATGCGATCCTTGACGTGCAGGTCAAGCGCCTGCACGAGTATAAGCGCCAGCTTCTGTGCGCGATGCACATCACGCAGCTGCAGCTCATGCTGCACGACGATCCGGACCGGCCGTTCCAACCGCGCACGTTCCTGTTTGCGGCCAAGGCTGCGCCCGGTTATGCGACGGCCAAGCGCATCATCCAGCTGCTGTGCTCGCTCGCGGCCGATGTGAACAGCGACCCCGTCTGCCGCGGCAAGCTGCAGGTGTACTTCCTGCCGAACTACCGCGTCTCCGCCGCCGAGATGCTCATGCCCGCCGCGCAGGTGTCCGAGCAGATCTCGACCGCCGGCAAGGAGGCCAGCGGCACCGGCAACATGAAGCTCATGATGAACGGCGCCGTCACGATCGGCACGCTCGACGGCGCGAATGTCGAGATGTTCGAGCAGCTCGGTACGGACAATATGTTCCTTTTCGGTCTGCGCGCCGACGAGGCCGAGGCGCTGCGCACCGCAGGCTACGACCCGCAGACCTATGTCCGCCGCAGCCCGTGGCTTGGGCGCGTGCTCGAGCGTATGAGCCGCGGCTATGCCGACGGCGAGAGCTATGCAGACCTTGTCGGCGGCCTGCTCTACGGCGGCGACCCGTACCTGCTGCTCGCGGACTTTGACGACTATGCCGCCACGCATGAGCGGCTGTATGCGGCGATCGCCGACCCTGCCGCGCGCGCGCGGCTCTCGCTTGTAAATATTGCCCGCAGCGGCATCTTCGCTGCCGACCGCGCCGTGCGCGAATACGCCGAGCGCATCTGGGAGGTGCAGGTATGAACCCTTATGTCTGTGTTGTCGGCGCAGTTAATCTCGACATCTGCGGCCGCCCGTCGCGCAAGCTCATCTTCCGCGACTCCAATCCCGGCACGGTCACGCTCACGCCCGGCGGCGTCGGGCGCAACATCGCGCACGACCTGCGTCTGCTCGGCGCGGAGGTGAAGTTTCTCACCGCCTTCGGCGGCGACTCGCACGCCCAACTCCTGCGCAACGACTGCGTGGAGCTCGGCATGGACCTTGGCTGCGCGCTCGACGTGCCCGGCGGGCGCACATCGACGTACCTGTACATTACGGATGAGCGCGGCGAGATGCAGCTCGGCCTGTCCGACACGGACATCTCCGCCGCCATCACGCCGGACTATCTGAGCCGTCACCTGGATGAGCTCAACGGGGCGGCCGCCGTCGCCATCGACGGCAACCTGACGAGCGAGACAATCGCGTGGCTGGGTGCGCACTGCACGGCGCCGCTTTTTGCAGACCCCGTCTCCGTCACGAAGGCGGAGCGGATGCGCCCCGCACTCGGCGCACTGCACACGTTCAAGCCCAACCTCACCGAGGGACAGAACCTCACGGGTGAATCCTCACCTGAGGGCGTGGTCGCGGCGCTGCTGGCACAGGGTGTGCAGCGCGTGTTCCTGAGCATGGGTGCCGAGGGCATCCTTGCCGCAACGCGTGACGAAACGGTGCACCTGCCGTGCCTGCCCACCTGCATGGTCAACACGACCGGCGGGGGAGACGCGGTCATGGCGGCGCTCGTCTGGGCGTATCTTGAGGGGCTCGACCTGCGCGAGACCACGGCGGCCGCTCTGCGCGCCGGAAAGGCCACGGTCGAATATCCCGGCACAAACAATCCCGACCTCGGCGTGCTCGTCCACGGCTGAGGCAGATCAAAACAGAAAAAACAGCAGACTTCCGGTGCCGGAAGTCTGCTGTTTTCTTATATCCATATCGCGATGCGGTAAACGACTGCCGCGGTGCACCAGGCCGCCGCGCAATATCCCGCCGCCGCTGCAAATGCAGCGGGTCTGCTGCCGAGTTCCTGACGCATGGCCGCCTGCGCCGCCACGCACGGCGCATACAGCGCCGTGAACACGAGAAAGCTCGCGGCGGCCTCGGGGGAGAACACCTGCGGCAGCGCCGCCGTCAGCTCGCCCCCGAGCAGCACGCCGAGCGTGGACAGCACCGTCTCCTTGGCCAGCAGCCCGGTCACGAGCGCGGTCGCGGCGCGCCAGTCGCCGAAGCCGAGCGGCGCAAACACCGGCGCGATCACCCGCCCAGCCGCGGCCAGCAGGCTCTCGTCGGCATTTGCGGCTACGCGCCACGCCGGGGTGAACGTGCGCAGCACCCACACGCCAATGCTCGCCGCGAGGATGACCGTGAACGCCCGCGCGAGAAATTCCCGCGTTCGCTGCCGCATCCGCCGCAGCACGCTGTGTGCGTCCGGCCAGCGATAGTCCGGCAGCTCCATGACAAAGGGCGCTGCTTCCTGTCTTCCCATGCAGCAGAGCAGCTTGGCTGCACCTACCGCCGTCCCGATGCCGAGCGCGTACAGCGCCAGAAACACCAAGGCGCTGCGCTGCGGGAAAAACGCGGCGGCAAAGGCCGCGTACACCGGCGCCTTCGCGCTGCAGCTCATCCACGGCGTGAGCAGGATCGTCAGCACCCGGTCACGCCGTGCGGGCAGCGTGCGCGCGGCGAGCACCGCCGGCACGCTGCATCCGAAGCCCAGCAGCAGCGGCACGGCACTCTGTCCGCTCAGCCCCAGGCGCCGCAGCGGACTGTCCATGACGAAGACCACACGCGCGAGATAGCCCGTGTCCTCCAGCAGGGAGAGAAAGAAAAACAGCGCCAGGATCACCGGCAGAAACGACGCCACGCTCCCCACACCGGCAAACACGCCCTCGCGTACCAGCGCGCGCAGCAGCGGCTTTGCGTCCAGCGCCAAAAGCGCGCCGTCCGCCGCGTCTGCGAGCCATGTGATGGCGTGCGCGAGCAGGCGGCTCAGGCACGGCCCGACGACGTGAAATGTCAGGCACCACACACCGCCGAGCAGCGCCGCCATCGCGGGGTAGGCCGTATACCGCCCCGTGAGCACGCGGTCGATGCGCGCGCTGCGCCGGTGCCCGGGCAGCGTCTGCGGCAGGGTGAAAAACCGTGTCAGCCTGTCCACCTGCGCAAAGCGTGCCGTGGGCAGCGCCTCGCCGCGCGTGAGCCCGGTCTCGCGCTCCATGCGCGCGACGGCTTGCCGTGCCGCCTCCGGCGCGTGATCGCCGTGTGCGCCGTCGAGCCACTGCGTCGCCGCGAACACAGGCGGCAGACCCGCCCTGCGCGCCTCGTCTGCAAGCACCCGGGCGAGCGTGCGCACGCAGCTTTGCACCGCGCCCGGGGCCAGCGCGCGCCACGGGTCGGGCGGCGTACCCTGCGCTGCGCGCACGGCTGTGTCCAGCAATGTGTCCAGCCCCTCGCCCAGCGCCGCGCTCACCGGCACGACCGGGATGCCCAGCGTCTGCGCCAGCCCTGTCGTGTCCACCGCACCGCCGCCGGCACGCAGCGCGTCCATCACGTTCAGCGCCAGCACGACCGGCACGCCCAGCTCCAGCAGCTGCAGCGTCAGATACAGACTGCGCGCCGGGCACGTCGCGTCCGCGATGCTGATGATCGCGTCCGGCTCACCGCCGAGCAGATACGCGCGCGTGACGCGCTCCTCGTCCGAGAAGGGGCGCAGCGCATACACCCCCGGCAGGTCGACGAGCGTCACGTCCGGCCGCGCGCGGCACACGCCGGTGCTGCGCGTGACGGTCACGCCCGGGAAGTTGCCCGTGCGCGCATTCGCCCCCGTAAGCGCGTTAAAGAGCGTTGTTTTGCCGCAGTTGGGATTGCCCGCAAGCGCGAGGATCATGGCCGTGCCTCCCTTTTTCGGATAGCACAGCCTATGCGCAGACAAAAAGCGGTAGACTTGTACATGTGTGGGATGGTAAAATAAAGCTGCGGCAAATGAAAACGCCGCCCGTGATCGGGCGGCGTGATTCGGTTTTCGCTTTAACGGAACGTGGCGGCGCAGTCGCAGATGTGCACGTCGACGCCCTTGCCGGCGGCAAAGTCATTGAGCTTCTGCATGAGCTTCTCGCGGTTGGCGTTGACGATCTTCGTGGCCAGACGCTGCTTCTGATCCTGCGACATGGTGCGCAGAATGCCCTTGACGATGCGTGACGAGGCCTCGGGCGTGTTGCACGCGAGCTTGAGCACGGGGTTGATATTGCCGCTCTGGCTCAGCGCCTCGAGCACGAGCGGGAGCTGGGAATCGAGCTTATCGGTGTAGTCCAGACTCTCGATCCGGAAGGTAACTTCGATCATGATGCAAAACTCCTTTGATACATTTCGTGAATGGCCAGCATTATAGCAGAAACTTTTTGCAATTTCCACCGTTGCGGAGCAAAAAAGCTGACAACATTTCCACAATCACACGCGGGAGGTGACCCGGATGTACGATAACGATCACTTGGATGAGCAATGGCTGCGGCAAACGCCGCCGCCGCGCCGCCGGAGCGGTGCGGGCTGCGGGCTGACGCTGCTGCTGGTGCTGCTGCTTGTGCTGGCGGGCGCGGTGTTTTATCCGCGTATCCGCGCGCGGCTCACGCCGGTGCAGACGGTGCAGATCCAGCGCGAGTCATCCGTCCTGCCGGATACTGCACCGAACTGCAGCGCGAACCCGCGCGTCGCCGCCGTGCTGCACACGGCGATGCGCGAGCAGAGGGACGCGGTCGTCTACGGCTGCGACGCCGACACGCTCACCGCCTGCCTGGGCGAGCTGCTCGACGATCCGGAGTTCTGGGTGCGCTCGTACCGCTACACGGTGTACGGCGGGGTGAATGCGCACATCACCGTCACGTTCGACTGGGTCTATCCCGATGACGGCCCGGCGCGCCGCGCGCAGCTTGCGCAGACGGCGGACGGTCTGCTTGCCGCCGCCCCGGCGGAGGACTACGAGCGCGCGCTGTATCTCTACGACTGGCTGCTCACGCACGTTACCTACACCGGGCGGGAGACGTATGACCAGACGGCCTATGCCGCCGTCTGCGAAGGGGAGGCCGTTTGCGGCGGCATTGCCGATGCATATGTCTATCTGCTCGAGCGCGGCGGTATTCCGGCGCGCGCCGTCACGGGCACGTCCGTGTCCTCGAGCGGCGCAAGCGAGCGTCACGCGTGGGTCGCGGCCGAGCTCAACGGCGCGGTCTACTACTTTGACCCCACATGGGATCTGCAGGACGGTGACGATGCAAAGGCGCTGCCGGACTATCTCAGCCACACGTGGTTCGCGCTCACGGCCGAGCGCATGGCCGTGCGCCACACGCCGGACGCGACCGGGTTCTGGCCGGACAGCCGCGCGAATGCCGACAACTACTATGTCCGCAGCGGCTATACGGCGGCGGAGGCGACCGTCGCCGCGGCGGCTGCCGCTGTGCGCAGCCAGTGGGAGGATGGGCGCGCCGTGCTGGAATTCCGCTGCGAGTCGCCGGAGATCTATGATGAGATGCGCGCGCTGCTCTTTGACCGCGAGCGCCTGTGGGATGTCTACCGCGCGCTCGGAAGCCGCGCCGCCTCATCGGGCTATCAGTGCGTGGACGACCAGCAGATCATCCGCCTCATCCCAAGACAATAAGAAAACTGCACGCCCAAACGGGCGTGCAGTTTTTCGCGTTTATTTCGTTTCCTTGTCGGCATTCATGCTCAGGTAGGCGTTGATGAAGCCGTCGATGTCACCGTCCATGACGGCCTGAATGTTGCCGTTTTCAAAGCCGGTGCGGTGATCCTTGGCCAGCGTGTACGGCATGAACACGTAGGAGCGGATCTGACTGCCCCACTCGATCTTGAGCTGGACACCCTTGATGTCGGAGATCTTCTCCAGGTGCTCACGCTCCTTGATCTCGGCCAGACGCGCACGGAGCATGTTCTTGCAGTTTTCGAGGTTCTGGAAGTGGCTGCGCTCGACCTGACTGGACACGACGATGCCGGTCGGGATGTGCGTCAGACGCACGGCGGACGAGGTCTTGTTGACCTTCTGACCGCCCGCGCCGGACGAGCGGTACACGTCCATCTTGATGTCCTCGTCGCGCAGCTCGATCTCGCTGTCCTCGGTGATCTCGGGCATGACCTCCACGGCGGCGAACGACGTGTGGCGGCGGCCGGAGGCGTCAAACGGGCTGATGCGCACGAGACGGTGGATGCCGTTCTCGCTCTTGAGGAAGCCGTAGGCGTTCTCGCCCTCGATCATGATGGTCGCGCTCTTGATGCCGGCCTCGTCGCCGTCGAGATAGTCCATGAGCTTGACGGTGTAGCCGTGGCGCTCGGCCCACATATTGTACATACGGTAGAGCATGCTCGTCCAGTCCTGCGCCTCGGTGCCGCCGGCACCGGCGTGGAAGGTGAGGATGGCGTTGTTCGCGTCATACTCGCCGGTCAGCAGCGTCTCGAGCCGCATGGATTCGAGCGTCTCCTCAAAGGACTGGAACTCGCTCTCGAGGTCGGGCAGCATCGAGTCGTCGTCCTCCTCGACGGCCATCTCGCACATGGTCAGCATATCCTCCCATGCGCCGGTGAGCTTGGCGTAGCGCTCGAGCTTGTGCTTGAGCGTCTTGATGCGCTTTTGCACGCGCTGGCTGTTTTCGGTGTCGTTCCAGAAACCGTCCTGCGCGCTCTCCTCCTCGAGCTTTTCGACCTCGTTGCGCGCCTCGTCGAGATGCAGCGCGCCGCCCAGATCGTCCAGCGCCGGACGGAGGTTGTTGAGTTTGTTCTTGTATTCCTCAAATGCAATGGATGCCATAGGTTGAATCCTGCCTTTTTTCAGTCTAACTTACTTATTATAATCAAAAAACACGCGCTTGTAAAGAAAAACCGCGCTTATTCCGCCTCAGCCTTCGGCTGGATAGACTCGTCGTTGACGATCCAGTTCTGCACGTCGATGATCTCGATGCCGTCGTCGCCGATGCGGTTGACGACGCGCGTGATGCCGGAGTTGATGATCATGCGCCGGCACATGGCGCACGAGGTCGTGTCGTGCAGAAGCTCGCCGTCGGCGGCGCTGCGCCCGACGAGGTAGAGCGTGCCACCGATCATGTCGCGCCGTGCGGCGGAGATGATGGCGTTGGCCTCGGCGTGGACGCTGCGGCAGAGCTCATAGCGCTGACCGCTCGGAATATTGAGCTGCTCGCGGTTGCAGTAGCCGAGCTGCGAGCAGTTGACGCGGCCGCGCGGCGCGCCGTTGTAGCCGGTGGAGAGGATCTCGTCGTTCTTGACGATGATCGCGCCGTATTTGCGCCGCAGGCAGGTCGAGCGGTCGAGCACCGCGTCGGCAATGTTGAGATAGTATTTGTCCTTGCTCATGCGCTGATCCATGTTGGACGCGCCTCCTTCGTATAATTTCCTAACATATATCATATCGGAAATGCTCCGCCGCGTCAAGGGCCGCACTGGTATTCTGTGCGCGTGTGTGCTATACTGACCGGCGGGTGACGCTTATGAAAGAAAACTATCAAAAACAGCTCGATGCGCTGCTCTCCTCGCTCCCGCCGGAGGAAAAGCCGCGCCTGCTGCTGCAGAGCTGCTGCGGCCCGTGCAGCAGCTACGTGCTGGAATACCTCACGCGATATTTTCGCGTGACCGTGCTGTACTACAATCCGAACATCCAGCCGCGCGCGGAATACGACCGCCGCCTCTACTGGCAGCAGGAGCTCATCCGCCAGCTCCCGACGCCGGAGCCGGTGGCGCTGCTCGCGTGTGATTATGACGGGCAGAGCTACATCGACGCTGTCCGCGGCCTCGAGCGTGAGCCGGAGGGCGGTGCGCGCTGCACGGTGTGCTTCCGTCTGCGTCTCGAGGAGACGGCGCGGCAGGCACAGGCGCACGGGTTCGACTATTTCGGCACGACGCTCACCGTTTCACCGCACAAGGACGCGCAGCGCCTCAACGTCATCGGCGCCGAGCTTGCGCAGCAATACGGTGTGCGCTGGATGCCGTCGGACTTCAAAAAGCGCGAGGGCTACAAGCGCAGCATTGAGCTGTCCCGCCAATATGGGCTCTACCGGCAGGAATATTGCGGCTGCCTGTACAGCAAACCGGTTGACAACAGCCGGACAGAGGAGTAGAATAACCGCCGTCACAATTTCAACAGGCGCAGGTGCCATACCCCTGCGCGCACAATGTGTGCAACGAAAAAAATGGGAGGAATTGAATTATGCACATCACCACGAGAAAACTGGCCGCCGCGGCGGTCACGGGAGCGGCCTATGCAGCCCTGACGATGCTTTTGGCGCCGATCAGCTACGGAGCGATCCAGTGCCGGGTCTCGGAGGTGCTGTGCATTTTGCCGTTTTTCATCCCCTGCACGGCATGGGGGCTGTTCGCCGGCTGCGCGATCGCAAATCTGCTGAGCGCGGCGGGCATTTTTGACGTCGTCTTCGGATCGCTGGCGACGCTGCTGGCGGCGCTGTGCACGGCGTGGCTCGGCCGCGGGTGCGGCGCGCAGTCGTGGCTGCGGTGCGTCCTTGCGGCGCTCATGCCGGTCGTGTTCAATTTCGTGTTTGTCGGCGCGGTGCTCACGTGGTCGCTCACGGACGCCGCGTTCCCGCACCTGAATGCATCGTTTTGGCTCTTCGGCGGTCAGGTCGCGCTCGGCGAGGTCGCCGTGCTCGGCATTCTGGGCCTGCCGCTCATGCGCCTGCTGCCGCGCAACCCGAAGTTCCGGGAGATCATTTGCAGCTATCAAAAGGAGTGACGGAGCATGACCCGCTCAAGCGGTATCCTGCTGCCGGTGTCGGCTCTGCCGGGGCCGTGCGGCATCGGCGATCTGGGCACAGCTGCCCGGGAATTTATCGATTTTCTCGCTGCCGCCGGGCAGCGCTACTGGCAGATCCTGCCCCTCAACCCGCCGGACAGCGCGCACTCGCCGTATCTGTCGGCGTCGACCTTTGCCGGCAGCACCGACCTGCTGTCGCCGGAGCCGTTCATGGCGCGCGGCGCGCTCACGCTCGACGAGGTGCGTTCCGTCGACTGGGGCGGCGATCCGATGCGCGTGGACTACGGCCGCGTGCACGCGGGCAAGACCGCGCTCTGGGCCGCGGCATTTGCGCGCGAACAGGCTGCCGTCGCGCCCGCATTGCGCGCCGCGCTCGCAGCGGAGCCGTGGCTCATGGATTACTGCCTGTATATGGCCATCAAGGAGGCGCAGGGCGGCGCGCCGTGGTATGCCTGGCCGTCCGCGCTGCGCGACCGGGATGCGGACGCGCTCGCAGAGGCGGCCGCACAGCTCGACGCGCGCGTGCTGCTGCACGCGTATCTGCAGACGGAGTTTACCCGCCAGTGGGATGCGGTGCGCGCCTATGCGCACGCGCACGGTGTGCGCATCATCGGCGACCTGCCCATGTATGTCGCCGCCGACAGCGCGGACGTCTGGGCGAAGCCGGGGCAGTTCTGCCTCGACCCGGACGGACAGCCGAGCGCCGTTGCCGGTGTCCCGCCGGACTATTTCTGTGCCGACGGTCAGCTCTGGGGCAACCCGCTCTATGCGTGGGATGTCATGAAGGCGGACGGCTTCCGGTGGTGGAAAGACCGCGTTCGCGGTGCAGCAAAGCGGTATGATGTGGTGCGCATTGACCATTTTCGAGCCATTTCGAGCTATTGGGTGGTGCCGCGCGGCGAATTGACTGCACGCGGCGGACATTGGGCGCCCGGTCCCGGACCTGCGCTGCTGCAGGCGCTGCACGCGGCGGCGCCCGAGCTTGAGCTGATCGCGGAGGATCTCGGCACGATCGACGACGACGTGCGCCGGCTCGTCGCGCGCTCCGGCTGTCCGGGGATGCGCGTGCTGCTCTTCGGTTTTGACCCCAGCGGCACGTCTGAGCACCGGCCGGATCGCGTGCGCGCGCACAGCGTCTGCTATGTCGGCACGCACGACAATGAGCCCGCCGCTGCATGGGCGGCGCTCGGCGGTGCGGACGCCGACTATGCCATGCGCTGCCTCGGCGTGTACGATGTGGCGCGTCTGCCCGAGGCGCTGCTGCGCGCCGGTATGGGCTCGCGCGCGGAGCTGTTCATCGCGCAGATGCAGGACGTGCTCGGTCTCGGCGCGGAGAGCCGCATGAACACCCCCGGCACGGCCGGCGGCAACTGGGTCTGGCGGCTGCTGCCCGGTCAGGCGGACGCACAGGCGGCTGCGCGCCTGCTTGCACGCACACAGGCGGCCTGCCGCATCTGACAGGAAAAAACAAACAGCGGACACCGAAATAGCTCGGTGTCCGCTGCTTTTTTCCGGTCGTCAGACAACGACGGCGCGTACCTGCTCAATGAGCGTGGTGTAAAACATCTCATAGCCTGCCTCGGACAGGTGGATGCCGTCCTCGGCATTGCTCGCGCGCGGATCGACCCCGTCGAGAAAACGATCGCGCGGGTCGACGCACGGCACGCCCAGCTCGGCGGCGATGGTGCACACGAGACCGGAATAGCGCTCCTGCGTGCGGTAGATGCGCCGCACGTCGCCCAGCCACTGCATGACGCCGGCGGCGCTCGCACCGTTGTGGTCGATGCAGGCGAGGTATTTCACCTCGTCGATCGGCGGCAGGGTCGTGAAGATGGGGCGCACGCCCGCCTCACGCAGCATCTGCACGATGGTTGTGAGGTTCGCGCGAAATTCGTCCGCCAGCACCACGGGGTCATGGTGCTGCTCGGGGTGGGCGGCCACGTCCACCCAGTCGTAGTTGCAGTCGTTGCCGCCATACTCGATGAGCGCCCAGTCATAGCGGTGGCCGCGCGCGAGGTCGCGCTGCACGAGCGTGACGCCCTTGCGCGAGGTCGCGCCGAAGACGGATTTGTTCGTTACCTCGGCATCTACACCGGCAAGCGGAGCCTCAAACAGATCGGTGTGAAAATGATACCGGAGCTGCTCGTCCGGCAGCGTGCCCTTCATCAGTGAGTCGCCGTATACGGCGATGCGCAGCTTTTGTTCCATTGTGAGGTCCTCCTGCAGGTGGTGTTTTCACTATGATACCGACAGACACTTAAAAATCCATTAGAAAAGTGTAAAGAAAGCGAAAACGCGGCGGATGCCGCGTTTTCGCTTTCATTCGATCGGTTATTTCCACAGCGCGGGGGGATACGTTCCGTCAGCGTGCAGGGTGCGCAGCGCCGCAACGACGCCGGGCTTGTCGTCCTGATATGTCAGGCCAAACCAGTGCTCGTCCGTCTGCAGTACGCGCGTGCGCACGCGGCTTTGCGCCGTGAGCGCGTCCATCATCACGGGCAGCAGACACTCGCGCTTTTCATCGCCGGGCGTGAGCGTGTGCACAAAGTCGTCAAAATACTGCGCCATCACGTCCAGCATCTGCGGATGATAGCCCCACAGGTTCATGCTCACGAGCGCTTCGGGGTCGAGCACGATGCCCTCGCCCTCACCGGACATGTCGCGGATCAGACCGTCGGGGCAGAGCCGGATCTTGTACGTCTCCTGCACCTTGCGCAGCAGGCCGTCCTGCGTCGCGCACACGCCGCGCGTGACCGTGCCGAAGGGGCTGACGGTGTTTTTCAGCCGGTAGCCGACCATTGCGGCGTCCTGCGCGCTGCCGAGCTGCGGCAGTGCGGCGGCGATGGCGTCGAGCGCGCCGCGGCCGTAAAAATCATCGGCGTTGATGACGGCAAAGGGCGTGCGGATCACATCGCGCGCGCACAGCACGGCGTGCACCGTGCCGAGCGGCTTTTTGCGCTGCGCCAGCTCCGGGCGCGCCGCGGTGAAGCGGTCGGGCGTCTGGAATGCGTAGTCGATCCGGATGCCGGTGCGCTGCTCGATGCGGTCGCCGAAGAGCGCGCGCACATCCTCCAGCATCGACGGCTTGATGATGAGCACGATGTGGTCGAAGCCGGCGCGCAGCGCGTCATAGATCGCGTACTCCATGAGGATCTCGCCGTCGGGGCCGAGACGCTCGATCTGCTTGACGCCGCCATAGCGCGAGCCGAGGCCGGCCGCCATTACTACCAGGGTCATATCCATATGCGGTGAACCTTTCTGTCTGTTATAAAGATCGTAACATACAACATAGCACAAATGAAGTGAAACTGTCAATCTTTGTGTGCTGTCAAAATGCGCCTCTGGAAGAGCAAACCATTGCAAAAGCAGGATAAGTGCGGTAAAATCGCTTCGACCTGTGAGACCTGAAGGATCTTCGGTGTGACATTTTCCGAAAAGGAGGACGGGCGCGCACGCGGCGCGTCCGAGAGATGATGAAGCGAATTTTGTCTTTTTTTCTGACCGTGGCTCTGTCGGCGGCGCTGCTGGCACCGGCTGCGTCGGCGGCGAATGAGGCTGTAGCCAAGGATACCGACTGGCTGTACATCACGATCGACCCCGGTCACGGCGGCGACGGCGCGGGCGGATATGACCCCGGTGCGATCAACAGCACCTACGGCTATCAGGAGGCGGACCGCGTGCTCAGGATCGGCCTCTATCTCAAGCAGGAGCTCGAGACGTACCGCCATGTCCATGTGGACATGACGCGCTCCGATCGTGACGGCACGTATTATACGGCGCCACTGAGCAAGGTGCAAAGACGCGTGGACTTTGCACAGCAGAAGGGCTCGGACCTGCTCGTGAGCCTGCACCTGAACGGTGCCGCCACGCAGTCTGCGCACGGCGCGCTGATCCTTGCGAGCAACGGCAACTATGACCCTGCGTGCGCGAGCGTCGTCGACGGTGTCGGTACGAACATCCTCGCGCAGCTCGGCAAGCTCGGTCTCGACACGAGCCGCGGCCTTGTCAAGGAGAGCTCGCACGACGGCACGACCTATCCCAACGGCAAGCTCGCCGATTATTACGGCATCGTCCGCTACGGTCAGCTTGCGCACATCCCGTCGATGATCATTGAGCACTGCTTCATCAGCAGCGACAGCGACAGCGCGCAGTTCCTCTCGAGCGAGGCAAAGCTGCAGGCGATGGCGCAGGCGGATGCGCGCGGCATCGCGGCGTATTACGGTCTTGAGAAGAAAACAGAGGGCGAGACCGACCCCGAGCCGGCCTTCCGCGACTGCCGCAAGCACTGGGCGCGGGAATACGTTGACACCGCCGCAGCCGCCGGCTGGGTGGCCGGCGTCGGCAACGGGCTCTTCGCCCCGGACGACGCACTCACGCGCGGTATGTTCGTGACCATGCTGGCGAGGCTTGCCGGCGTGAACCAGGCGGACTATCCCGACAGCCGGTTTTCGGACGTCGAGGCGAGCGCGTGGTATGCACCCAGCGTATCCTGGGCAGCATCGAAAGGGATCGTCTCTGGCGTGGGCGACGGGAAGTTTGAACCGAACCGCAACATCACCCGTCAGGAGATGGCGGTGATCATGGCTGGCTACCTCGCATGGAAGGGCATCGACACGACGCCGGGCACCGAGGCCTCCGCCTACAACATCGCAGACCTTGACGACATTGCCCCATGGGCGCTCAAGAGCGTCTGCTTCTGCTATGAGAAGAAGCTGCTGACCGGGCGCGGCACGAGCTTTGCGCCGCTGGCCAACGCCACGCGCGCCGAGGCGTGCGTCGTGCTGTGCGGGCTCCATGACTTTCTCACCGCGTCCGGCGGTTGACTTCCTGCGCCATTGGCGTATAATAAGAGCAACATATCGTTGAAACGGAGGAAACCCCAACTATGAGCGACCATCACAACGAAACCCCTGAAAATTGCACCCACGACTGCTCGACCTGCGGCGAAAACTGCGAGCACGCGGCCGAGTCCCTGCAGCAGGCGCTGCGTCCGGGCGCCCGTGTTGACAAGGTCATCGCGGTCGTCTCCGGCAAGGGCGGCGTCGGCAAGAGCCTCGTGACGAGCCTGCTCGCCTGTGAGATGCAGCGCCGCGGCCATCAGGCGGCCGTGCTCGATGCCGATATCACCGGCCCCTCGATCCCGCAGGCCTTCGGCGTCCACGGCGGCGCTATGGGCGGCGAGGATTTTCTGTATGCCAACCGCACCCGCACCGGCATCGAGATCATGTCCATCAACCTCCTGCTCCCGAACGAGACCGACCCCGTCGTCTGGCGCGGCCCGGTCATCGCGGGCGCCGTGACCCAGTTCTGGACCGACGTCCAGTGGGAGAATGTGAACTATATGTTCGTCGACATGCCTCCCGGAACGGGCGACGTGCCGCTGACGGTGTTCCAGTCCCTGCCTGTGGCGGGCGTGGTCGTCGTCACGTCTCCGCAGGAGCTTGTCGGCATGATCGTCGACAAGGCCGTCAACATGGCCGACATGATGCACGTGCCCGTGCTCGGCATCGTTGAGAACATGGCCTACTACACCTGCCCGGACTGCGGCAAGCAGCATGCCATCTTCGGCGAGAGCCACATCGAGGCTATTGCTGCCAAGCACGGCATCCCCAACACGGCTAAGCTGCCCATCGACCCCGCCATCGCGGCGGCGTGCGATGCCGGCCGCATCGAGGACGTGCAGGGCGATTGGCTCAGCAGCCTCGCCGACGCCATCGAGGGCAAGTAATTCCCGTAAGAACAGAAAAACCGCTCTGCGAAAGCAGAGCGGTTTTTGCTGCGTGTTTTACCATTTGTTGATGACCTTCTCGGCGAAGCCGGGGAGGTCTTTTACGTTCAGCACCGTGCCGTCGTCGAGCACGGCGCGGCCGTTGAAGACGCCGAACACCTGATGCTGGTCGGACTTGATGAGCCCCACGTCCGAGCAGCTCGCGCGGTCGAGCACGGGGGTGTAGTCCATCTCGAAGCGGCCGTCGTCGCTCGTGAACGTCCACGGCTGCATATAGTCCGGCGTGCGTCTGCCGCCGTCGCCGGGGATGTGGAAGGTCACCTGACTGAGCTTGTGCGCGCGGCCCTTGTAAAAGAGCATATTCTCGCTCGCGGCGCTTGTGTTGCCGAAGCCGTAGCCGATGTTGAAGCCGAAACGCTCCCCGTCCACGAGACCGGAGGCGCTGCCCCAGTACCACGTGTTTTTGTACGTCCACACGCCGCGCCCCCAGTCGAGCACGGCGAAGCTGTCCGCCGGGTCGAAGGTGTAGGTGCGGTTGTAGTAGCCGTAGGTCACCGTGCCCTCGGCGCGCATACAGTTGATTTTCTGGTTGTAGTAAAAGTGTTTGTCCTTGTCAAAGGGCGTGGCGATGACCATGGACTCGGGCGGGATGTCCGAGAGCGTCACCTTCGCGTACAGCGATCCCTCCGGGCCGAAGTTTTTCATCTGCGCGATGAGTACGCGCTTGTCGCCCTCATTCTTAAAGAGGATGCTGTAGTTCCGCCCGGCGCTGCTCACATCACCGTGCTCGCTGCTCTCGGGCAGACCGATCTTGCCGTTGGTGAAGGCCTTCATCGGGCTTTTCGTGATCTCCCACCCCTCGTCGAGGTTGAGCAGGGAGATGGAGTCGAGCCCCATGTAGCTGTTGTCCGCGATGGTCAGGGCGAGGGCAAAGTGGCCGTTGTTGATGCAGTAGTAGTCCCATTCCTTGATGCGCAGCTTGTTGGCTTTGATGTCATTCCGGCGGTAGACGGGCAGCAGGGACTTCGCGTAGCCGGGTTCTGTCAGGTTGCCGCTCGCGTCGAGCAGGGGGCGGCGCTCGGTGATCTCGTGCTGATTCATGCTTCGCGCTCCTTTTTGATCTGCCGGATGTCCCGTCCCGCGAACGGGAGCGTCTGGTATTCGCCCGCGATGCGCGACAGGATCTGCGGCGTGTATTTTTTCTGCAGCTCCTCGTTGGAGCAGTTGGTGCTGATGATGGTGGCCTTTTTGCGCGTCAGGCGTGTGTTGATGAGCGTGTAGAGGGCGCTCGTGGAATAGGCCGTGATCATTTCCGTGCCGAGATCGTCGAGGATCATCAGGTCGCAGCCGAGATACTGCTCCACACGCTGCGCGGCGGCCTCACCGTCTGCGCTGCTGCGCTGGAACTTTGCGCACTCAAACGCATCGAGCGCGCTTGCGGCCGTCTCGTAGGCGACGGCGTAGCCCGCGCCCGCGACTACGCGCGCGATGCATGCCGACAGATACGTCTTGCCAAGCCCCGTGCCGCCCTGCAGCAGCAGGTTCATCGTCCCGGGGCGGAACGTCTGCGCAAACGTGCGGCAGACCTGAAACACACGCTCCATCTTCGGGCGCGCGCTCTCGTCATAGAGCGTGAGGTCAAAGTGCTCGAACGACTCGTCGCCGCTTTGCAGCAGGCGGCTGAGGTCGCGCGTGAGCTCGGCGTTGTAGCGCCGCAGCAGACAGCGGCAGGGCTGCCCATGGACATAGCCCGTGTCGCGGCAGTCGGGGCAGGTGTAGATGTCGTCGGTGTAGTCCACCGGCAGGTGATAGCTTGTCAGCAGCTCGGCGCGCTGTGCCTGCGTGTCAAGATTCGCGCGCTCGAGCGCGCGCAGCTCGTCCGTCGGGTCGCTGCCGTGGCGCATCGTCAGACCGACGAGCGTGATCATCTGCTGCTGCAGCGTCTGGTCGAGTGCACGCAGACCGGGCACGCGGCGATAGGCGTCGTCCACGCGGCGGCGGTGCTCGCGCTCATTTTCCGCGCGCTGCTGCGCGATCTGCTCGCGGGCGCGCGCCAGATAGATCCCATTGCGGGCCATGCCGGTCCCTCCTTAGGTGTTGGTCTGCTCCATCTTGCGGAGCATCTGTTCCACACGATCGAGATCATCGCGGTCGGCTGCGGGCGCGGCGGCAGCCGCGCGGTGCTTGCCCGCTGCGCGCGGGTCGCCGCTGCTGATCTCGTCGAGCGTGTGCAGCCCTTTTTCGTGCCAGCTCATGAGGATGCGGTTGAGATAGGGCCACTTGCGCGCGCCGGTCGCCACGACCGTGCGGTCATACGCCTCGGCGATCGCCTCGCAGCCAAAGCCCATGTCCAGCCAGCTCGTGATGTAGCCGCGTTCGGTGCGGCTCGGCGCCCGGTCGCAGATCTGCAATACCTGCAGCACCTGCTGCGCAAGGTCGCGCCGCGCCTGACGCCGCTGCAGAAATTCCTCCGCCTGCGCCGTCGTGTGGATCTCCTGATCGGCCCACGCGTAGGCCTCCTTTTCGATCCGGCGCATCGTCGGCGTGCCGGCATGGCCGCGCTCGGCGCGGTATTCCTGAAAGACGTAGTGGATCAGCTCCATGAGCACGTCGGCCGGGAGACCGAGATAGTCGCGCAGCCCGAGCAGCATGTTCATTTCGGGCGTCGTGAGCTTGCGGCCGTAGAGCTGCTCGGCCTCGCGGCGCACGGTCTGCATGGGTCCGTCGCTGAGCATCCGGGTGGAGATGTCCTCCGCCGTGTACTGCGGCAGCTCGGCCGCGGGCACGAGCTTCGACTCGGCGGCGCCCGGCCGGTCGTCCGCGGGCGCGGTGCGGCGCTGCGCCGGGGCGGGCTGTTCTTTTCCGGCGGCGGAGACGAGTCCGAGCGCGCACAGGCGCTCCATCGTCTGGCGCAGTTCGCGCTCGGTCAGGCCGATGCGCTCGGCAGGGAAGGACTTTCCCCCGGCGCGCAGCAGCGCGAGATATACCAGGGCGCAGCGCCCGTCCTTTTCCTGCAGCAGCTTGTCCGCTTCCTCGATCGGCAGCGACAGGCAAACCGGCCGCGACAGCGTAAATTCGGCTTGATCCATGCAATTACCCCTCGGGTCGATAGAAATTCATGATAGATTCACATTATAGCATGAAAATTGACTTGTAGCAAGAGCGGCGCCTGTGTTATAATGCGATATGTATGACTATAACTAGGAGTGGGTCTATGCTGGAATTGCTGGCACCTGCGGGCAACCTCGATGCCGTCATCGCGGCGGTGCAAAACGGGGCGGACGCGGTGTATATGGGCTTTGGCGACGGGTTCAACGCGCGCCGGAGCGCGGATAATTTCACACGGGAGTCGTTTGCAAAAGCGGTGCGCTACTGCCATATCCGCGGCTGCAAGGTCTACGTCACGCTCAACACCCTCGTGGGCGACCGCGAGATGGAGGCCGCCGCCGCGCTCGCGCAGCAGGCGTCGGACGCCGGAGCGGACGCGATCCTCGTGCAGGATCTGGGGCTTGCGCGCGTGCTGCGCGATGCTCTGCCGGATATCCCGCTGCACGCGAGCACGCAGATGAGCATCCACAACCTCGCCGGAGTCGAGGCCGCGGCCGAGATGGGCATCACCCGCGCCGTGCTCTCGCGCGAGCTCTCGCTCGAGCAGATCCGCTTCATCTCGCAGCACGCGAGCATCGAGACCGAGGCCTTTGTGCACGGTGCGCTGTGCTTCTGCTATTCCGGTCAGTGCTATATGAGCGCGCTCATCGGCCGCCGCAGCGGCAACCGCGGCGCGTGTGCGCAGCCGTGCCGCATGCAGTACAGCATGGGCGGCCGCATGGACGAGTACCCGCTGAGCCTGCGCGACAACTGCCTGGCGGATTATCTGCAGCAGCTCGATGAGGCCGGCGTCGCCTGTGTGAAGATCGAGGGGCGCATGAAGCGGCCGGAGTACGTCGCCGTGGTCACGGATGTGTACGCCAAGTGCATCCATGAGCACCGCGTGCCCACGCCGGAGGAAAATGACCGTCTTGCGCTGGCGTTTTCGCGTCAGGGCTTCACGCAGGGCTACCTGCTCGGCGAGAAGGGGCCGGATATGCTCGGCACCCGTGCGGCCGAGCCCGACCGCGAGGCCGAAAAGATGTTCACCGCCGCGCGCAAGGCATATGCCGACGGCGAGCGCCGCCGCGTGCCCGTGAAGTTTTACGCCAAGGTGCGCGCGGGCGAGCCGGTCATGGCCGCCGTCGCGGATGAGGACGGGCACCGCGCCGTGCTCACAGGGCCTGTGCCCGAGCCTGCGCAGCGCGCGCCGCTGACCGGGAAGAGCCTTGCCGATCAATTTGCCAAAACGGGCGGAACGCCCTATTATTCCACCGGTACGGAAAGCCGCATCGACCCCGGCCTGTATCTTCCGGCGGCCGCCGTCAACGATCTGCGCCGCCGGCTCATCACCGGTCTGAAGGACGAGCGCGCGGCGCTGCCCGAGCGGCGCAGCCTGCCGCTGCCGCTGCGGCCGGAGGGCAAGCGCTATTATGCCGACCCCGTGCTCATCGTGCAGGTGCATCAGGCCGAGCAGCTCACGCCGGAGCTCGCGCAGCTGTGCCCGGCGTATGTGTATGTGCCGGTCGAGATCCTGGACACGGCCTTTCCGCGCGTCGCCCCGTTTCTGGAGCAGGGGGCGCAGGTCGTGGCGGTGCTGCCGCGCGTCATCACGGACGATCAGGCGGAGGATATGCACGCAATGCTCTCCCACGCCGCCGAAAACGGTGTGCGTGAGGCACTCGTCGGCAACATGGGGCACATCTTCTTTGCCCGCCGCGCGGGCATGCGTGTGCGCGGCGACTTCGGGCTCAACGTCTTCAACTCCTTCACCGAGGGGGTCTTGCAGCAGGCCGGGCTCGTGAGTGCGACGGCGTCGTTCGAGCTGCGCGTGGCGCAGATCCGCGACCTTGCCAAGGCGGTCGACACCGAGATGATCGTCTACGGCCGTCTGCCGTGCATGATCACCGAGCAGTGCATCATCCGCAACAGCGCGGGGCGCTGCAACTGCACCGTGCCGAACAATCTGGCCGACCGGCGCGGGGCGCTGTTCCCGGTGCTGCCGGCGTTCGGCCACCGCAACCAGATCTTCAACGCGCACAAGCTCTATCTCGCCGACAAGCATGAGGACTATGAAACGGCGGGGCTCTGGGGCGTGCGCCTCATGTTCACGACCGAGACGCCGCATGAGTGCGTCGCGGTCATGCAGAGCTATCAGGGTCTGACGGATTACCGCCCCAACGGGCTGACCCGCGGACTGTATTATCGGGGCGTGGAATGACCCGCCCGGGAGGAACGACCATGAACTGGATTCTTGCCTCCGGCTCCCCGCGCCGGCGGGAGCTGCTGGAGATGCTCGGTGTGCCGAACCTGACGATCCGTCCGGCCAAGGGGCCCGAGCGCGCGACGCCGGGCGCAGGACCGGAGCAGACCGTGCGCGAGCTTGCGCTGCACAAGGCGCAGGAGGTCGCGCAGACCTGCGCGCCGGAGGACATCGTTATCGCGGCGGACACGATCGTCTATCTCGACGGCGTGATCCTCGGCAAGCCGAAGGACACGGCCGACGCCGCGCGCATGCTCGCCGCCCTGTCGGGACGTGAGCACACCGTCTACACCGGTGTCGCCGTTTTGCGCGGCGGCGAGATGCGGCAGGCGGCCGAGCACACGGCCGTGCGCTTTCGCACGCTGACACCGGAGGAAATCGCGCGCTACATCGCCACCGGCGAGCCGATGGACAAGGCCGGCGCCTATGGCATTCAGGGGCGCGGGGCACTGTTCGTCGCGCATCTGGACGGGGACTATTTCAACGTCATGGGCCTGCCGCTGTGCCGGCTCGGACAACTGCTGAACGAACTGGGAGTCGAGCTGCTTTGAACTGGAAAACATATCTGAAGAAAAAAGGTGCGCGCATCGGCGCGGTCGTGCTTGCGGTCGTGCTCGTGCTCGCGCTCATCGCCGGGGCGCTCGGCGGCAAGGCGGGATTCCTCACGAATCTCGACGGCATCGTGCGCGCGCCGCTGCAAAAGGCCGCGACCGTCACGGCGCAGTGGCTTGAGAGCATCTACGGCTACATTTATAAATATGACCAGCTCAAGGCCGAAAACGACCAGCTGCGCGTCCAGCTTGCCGAGGCGCAGGCGCAGGCGCGCGAGGGGCAGGAGGCGCTGGCGGAAAACGAGCGCTACCGCGAGCTGCTGGGCTTCACGCAGCGGCACACGGATTTTGAGCTTGAGCCGGCGAACGTCGTGTCCTACGGCGCGTCGAACTGGTCGAGCACGCTCACGCTCAGCAAGGGCAGCGACTGCGGCATCGAGGTCGGCGACTGCGTCATGAACGAGGCCGGCGCGCTCGTCGGTCAGGTCATCGAGGTCGGCAGCACATGGGCGACCGTGCGCACGGTCATCGACGTGGACATGAGCGTCGGCGGCTACATCAGCAGCAGCGGCGCCACGGCCATGGTGCTCGGCGACTTCACGCTCATGCAGGACGGCTGCGTGCGCTTCGGCTATCTGGCCGAGGGCACGAGCATCTTTACCGGCGATACCGTGCTCACCTCCGGCAAGGGCGGCGCGTTCCCGGCAGGGCTCGTCGTCGGCACGATCACCGACGTGCGCACCGAGGCCGGCGGCCAGCAGACCTACGGCGTCATCACGCCGGCATGTGATCTCGGTGAGCTGCTGCAGGTGTTCGTCATCAAGGACTTTGACGTGGTGAGCTGACATGTGGGCGGATCTGATCAACAAGGAAAAGATACACCGCGTGCTCTGGTGCGCGCTGTACATGGCGGTGACCGTTGCGCTGCAGACCACGGTCTTTGCGCACATTGCGCTCTTCGGCGTGCACGCCATGTTCGTGCCGGCGGTCGTCGTGGCGGTCGGCATGTTCGAGGGCGGCACATGGGGTGCGGTCTTCGGTCTCGTCACGGGCTATTTCTGCGCCATGGGCTACCCCGAAACGGGGCTGCTGTTTGCCGTGCTCTTCGCACTCATCGGCTTCGGCGCGGGGATGCTCGCGGCATACCTCATCAATAATGGGATCTTCCCGTTTCTCGTGACGTGTCTGGCTGCGTTTCTGCTCACGGCCTTCTGCCAGATGTTCCGCCTGTGGATCTTCCACGGTGCGTCGTTCTGGCGGCTGCTCGCCGTGGCACTGGGGCAGAGCGTGTTCTCGCTCCCGTTCGCCGTGCCGTACTACTACATCAGCCGTGCGTTTCACCGCCGGCGTGCCCAGCGCTGAGGCATTCAGCGCGCCCGTACCCCCGAAAGGATCTTCGCTATGGAAAAACCCATCAAGCCCGGCCGCATCACCGCGCTCGCGTGTATGCTTATGCTGCTCGTGATCGTGTTCGTGGTCGCGCTCTACAAACTGCAGATCGTCGACGGTAAGGCGTACTATGAGGAAAACCGCAACAGCGTCGCCAGCTCCCAGACCGTGGCGGCCGCGCGCGGCAGCATCCTCGACCGCTACGGCCGCGTGCTCGTGTCGAACACGAGCTGCAATAACCTCGTCTTTAACCCTGACGATCTCTTCGAGCAGGACGACCCGAACGGCATCCTGCTGAAGATGGCGCGCACCGTCGTCAGCTGCGGCGACACGTATGTCGACGAGCTGCCGGTCACGACCGCGCCGCCGTTCGAGTATACGGACATGAGCGAAACGCAGCGCACACAGCTCAAGGGCTTTCTCAAATATGCCGGTCTTGACGAGGAGGCCACGGCCGTGGAGCTTTTGAGCTACTGCCGCGAGAAGTTTGAGATCAACAACAACTACTCCGCGGCCGATATGCGCACCATCGCCGGCCTGCGCTATTCGATCAAGACGCGCTATATCGACAAGCTCTACCTGCCGGACTATGTGTTTGTCAAGGACGCGAGCATGGAGCTCATCACGTCCCTGAAGGAAAATAACGTCCCCGGCTTTGAGGTCACGGTGTCGTATACGCGCCAGTATCACACGAATCTGGCGGCGCATCTGCTCGGCTACACGGGCCTGATGACCGCCGAGGAATACACGACCTATAAGACGCAGGGATATCCCATGAGCGCGACCGTCGGCAAGGACGGGGCGGAGCTCGCCTTTGAGAAATACCTCCACGGCACGGACGGCACGGCGATCGTGACGAAAAACGCCGCCGGCACCGTCACCGGCACGACCTATACCAAGGAGCCGGAGCCCGGCGATCAGGTCAGTCTCACCATTGACCTCGACCTGCAGTCGGCGGCGGAGCAGTCGCTGACCAAGGGCATCGAGAACATGAAGTCAAAATCCACGGAAAACAGCGACGCCGTCGGCGGCGGCGCGCTCGTGGCGGTCGACGTCGCCACCGGTCAGCCGCTGGCCATCGCAAACTACCCGACCTTCGACCTGCAGACGCTCTTCCAGAGCGAGGAAAACTACAAGGCCGTCTCCGAGGCGGATAACCAGCCGCTGTTCAACCGCGCGCTGCTCGGCCAGTATTCTCCGGGCTCGACGTTCAAGCCCTGCACGGCCATTGCCGGCCTGACCGAGGGCGTCATCACTACTGGCACGACCATCCAGTGCACCGGCACGTTCCGCAAGTATGAGGACACCGGCTACGCGCCCAAGTGCTGGATCGCCTCCTCCGGCACGACGCACGGCAATGACAACGTTACCGAGGCGATCCGCGACTCGTGCAACATCTTCTTCTACACCGTCGGCGACAGCCTGCCGATCGACACGCTCGCGCGCTATGCCGCGGCCTTCGGCCTCGGCGAGCACACCGGCATCGAGCTGCCGGAGAGCACCGGCCAGATGGCCACGGAGGCCGTGAAGAAAAAGCTCGAGAACACGAACTGGTATGTCGGCGACTCGCTGCAGGCGGCCATCGGCCAGTCGTACAGCCTGTTCACGCCGCTGCAGCTTTCGGAATACTGCGCCACGATCGCAAACGGCGGCACGCGCCACAGCGCGTCCATCCTGAAGTCCGTGCGCAGCTACGACGGCAGCGAGCTCATCTATGAAAACGAGGCCGAGGTGCTCAGCACCGTTGAGACCGGCGACTACAACTGGGCCGCCGTGCAAAAGGGCATGTACCTCGTCGCCAACGACCCCGCCGGCAGCGCTTACGAGACCTTCGGCAGCTACGGCGTGAAGGTCGCCGCCAAGACCGGTACCGCCCAGCTCGGCGATAACCAGGTCAACAACGCCATTTTCATCTGCTACGCACCGTATGACAATCCCAAGGTCGCCGTGGCGGTCGTTGTGGAGCACGGCAGCGCCGGTGCTTCCATCGCCTCCATCGCGCGTGATTTTCTCGACGCATATTTTACCGTCAAGACCGTTGACACCGCCCCCGAGAGCGAGCTCTCGCTGCTGCGATGACGGCCGCTGACCAGAAAGAGAGGAGTTTTCCACATGAACATTGCACTGATCGCTGACGACGGAAAAAAGGAACTCATGGTCCAGTTCTGCATCGCTTACTGCGGCATTCTGGCCAAGCACGAATTGTGCTCCACGTTTACGACCGGCCGGCTCATCTCCGAGGCCACCGGACTGAAGATCCGCACGTACCTGCACTCGGCGCAGGGCTGCCAGCAGCTCGACGCGCGCATCGCGTACAACGAGATCGACCTCGTGCTGTTTTTCTGCGACGCCGAGAGCGGCAACTTTGACGAGGTCAACCGCATGGCGCGCCTGTGCGACCAGCGGCAGATCCCGTTCGCCAGCAATGTGGCCACGGCCGAAGTGCTCATTCTGGGCCTGAACCGCGGCGACCTCGACTGGCGCGACATCGTCAACCCCAAGAAGAAATCGTAAGCCCGAAAGGAAACCAAGACATCATGGACAAGATCAAACCCCGCACACTGTCCGGCTTCATGGAGCTGCAGCCGGACAAGCAGGTGCAGATGGACAAAATGCGCGCCGTTCTGGCCGAGACCTACGCCCGCTATGGCTTCACCCCGCTCGATACGCCCGCGATCGAGGCGGCCGAGGTGCTGCTGGCCAAGGGCGGCGGCGAGACGGAAAAGCAGATCTACCGCTTCACGAAAGGCGACAGCGATCTCGCCCTGCGTTTTGACCTCACGGTGCCGCTGGCAAAGTACGTCGCGGCCAATTACGGCCAGCTCACCTTCCCCTTCCGCCGCTACCAGATCGGCAAGGTTTGGCGCGGCGAGCGCGCGCAGCGCGGCCGCTTCCGCGAGTTTTATCAGGCGGATATCGACATCATCGGCGACGGTGCGCTCGATATCCTCAACGAGGCCGAGATTCCGGCCATCATCTACGACACGTTCACCCGCCTCGGCCTGCACCGCTTCCGCATCCGCGTGAATAACCGCAAGGTGCTCAACGGCTTTTTCGCCATCCTCGGTCTGAGCGAGCAGGCGGGCGATGTGCTGCGCACCATTGACAAGCTCGATAAGATCGGCGCGGACAAGGTGCGCGCGCTGCTCACCGATACCTGCGGCGTCACGGCAGAGCAGGCGGACGAGATCCTGCGCTTTATCGCCTGCCCGGGCACGAGCGCGGATAAGCTCGCCTTCCTCGAGCAGTACCGCGGCCGGAACGAGACGTTTGACACCGGCCTCGACGAGCTGCGTACCGTCGTGGGTTACCTGCCCGCGTTCGGCGTCCCGGAGGAGAACTTCGAGCTCGACCTCACGATCGCGCGCGGTCTCGATTACTATACCGGCACGGTGTACGAGACCGTCCTGCTCGACCATCCCGAGGTCGGCAGCATCTGCTCCGGCGGCCGCTATGACGACCTCGCGGGGTATTATACGAACAAGTCCCTGCCCGGCGTCGGCATCTCCATCGGTCTGACGCGCCTGTTTTACATCCTGCAGGAGCAGAACATGATCTCTGACGCCGTGCTCACCGCCCCGGCGGACGTGCTCATCCTGCCGATGACGGACGACCTGTCCGCCGCCGTGTCGCTGGCATCCATGCTGCGCGCCGGCGGTCTGCGCGTGCAGCTTTACAGCGAGAAAAAGAAATTCAAGGCCAAGATCGGCTATGCCGACAAGCTCGGCATCCCGTTCGTGATCTTCCTCGGCGAGGATGAGATCGCGCAGAACGTCTGCGCGCTCAAGAACATGGTCACCGGCGTGCAGGAGGCCGTGACGCAGGCCGCTGCGCTCGAGACCATCCGCGCGGAGATCGCGCGCCGCACCGCCGGCGCGATTTTGCGCGAGTCGTAACCCGGTCAACCCACCGCCGCCGCACCGCCGGAGGCGATATACGATAGAAAGAAAGGGAATCAGGAGTATGTTTCAGTCCCGCACACACACTTGCAACGAGCTGCGGCTCGAAAACGTCGGCGAGCAGGTCCGCATCGTCGGCTGGATGGAAAACGTCCGCGAGGTCGGACAGAATTTTGCCTTTGTCGTCGTCCGTGATTTTTACGGCACGACGCAGGTCGTCATCGAGACCGAGGACATGATGAAGGTTGTCAAGGCGCTCAACAAGGAGTCCACGATCGCCGTTGAGGGCGTCGTGCGCGAGCGCGCGAGCAAAAACCCCAAGCTGCCCACCGGCGACATTGAGCTCGTGCCCACCAAGATCGAGGTGCTCGGCCGCTGCCGCTACAATGAGCTGCCGTTTGAGATCAACCGCAGCCGCGACGCCGACGAGGCGCTGCGCCTGAAGTACCGCTATCTCGACCTGCGCAACCCCGCTGTCAAGCAGAACATCATCCTGCGCTGCCAGGTGGTGGCCGCGCTGCGCGCCGCCATGACCGCGCACGGCTTTCTCGAGATCACCACGCCCATCCTCACGGCGTCCAGCCCCGAGGGCGCGCGCGACTATCTTGTGCCGGCGCGCAAGCACCCCGGCAAGTTTTACGCTCTGCCGCAGGCGCCGCAGCAGTTCAAGCAGCTGCTCATGACGGCGGGCTTCGACCGCTATTTCCAGATCGCCCCGTGCTTCCGCGACGAGGATGCCCGCGGCGACCGCAGCCCCGGCGAATTCTATCAGCTCGACATGGAGATGGCCTTTGCCACGCAGGACGATGTGTTTGCGGTGCTCGAGGACGTGCTCCCGCCGATCTTCGCCAAGTATGGCAAGTACAACGTCGCGTCCGAGGCGCCCTTCCGCCGCATTTCCTACCGCGACGCGATGGACACCTACGGCTCGGATAAGCCCGACCTGCGCATCGACCTGACCGTGCAGGACATGACGGCGCTCGTCGCGGGCAGCGATTTTGCGCCCTTCGCCGCGGGCAACACCGTCAAGGCCGTCGTCGTGCCCGAGTGCACGCTCGCGCGCAAGGCCGTCGACAAGCTCTGCGCCGATGTCGAGGTGCAGGCCGGCAGCAAGCCCTACTGGTTCAAAGTAGACGAGCAGGGCAATTTCTCCGGCGGCATCGCAAAGTTCCTCACGGATCGCACCGCCGAGATCACGGCGGCGCTCGGCCTCAAGCCCGGCTGCTTCGTCGGCGTGACGGCCGGCAAAAAGACCGCCGCGCAGAAAACGGCGGGCGTGCTGCGCGCAAAGCTCGGCGCGGCCGTGCCGGGTCACATGGACACCGAGCGGTACGAATTTTGCTGGATCGTGGACTTCCCCATGTACGAGATCGGCGAGGAGTCCGGCGAGCTGGAATTCTGCCACAACCCGTTCTCGATGCCCAACGGCGGTCTCGAGATCCTCGAGCAGGCCGAGCGCGGTGAGGTCGATCCGCTCGACATCAATGCTTTCCAGTATGACCTCGTCTGCAACGGCGTCGAGCTCAGCTCCGGCGCGGTGCGAAACCACGATCCTGAGATCATGGTCAAGGCGTTCGAGCTCGTGCGCCTCGGTGAGGACGATGTGAAGGCCAAGTTCCCGGCCATGTACAACGCCTTCTGCTACGGCGCGCCCCCGCACGCCGGCATCGCCCCGGGTGTCGACCGCATGGTCATGCTCCTCGCGGGCGAGGACAGCATCCGGGAGATCATCCCGTTCCCGATGAACAAAAACGCGCAGGACGTCATGATGGGCGCGCCCGGCACCGTCGAGCCGCACCAGCTTGAGGAGCTGCACATCGCCGTCGTCGGCGACACGGAGCCCGATACCGAAGCGTAGACCCAAAATCCGAGTGACGGCGCCCCGGCGTTCGGCCGGGGCCTCGTCCGTGAAAGAAGGCGAACGGTTTGCTGTCCAAGATCCAGTCCCTCGGCTGCCGCGGTGTGAGCGGCTACGCCGTGAGCGTGGAGTGCCACGTGTCCAACGGTTTGCCGGGGTTTGATATCGTCGGCCTGCCGGATGCGGCCGTCAAGGAGGCGCGCGAACGTGTGCGCAGCGCCATCAAGACCAACGGCATGAAGTTTCCGGTCAGCCGCCTGACGGTGAACCTCGCCCCGGCGGACACGCGCAAGGCCGGCACGCTCTATGACCTGCCGGTGCTGCTGGGTATCCTGTGCGCCACGGGGGAGATCCGCCAGCCGCCGGCGACGGCGGCCTTCTTCGGCGAGGTGAGCCTCGCGGGGGAGATCCGCCCCGTCACCGGCGCGCTCACGATGGCGCTCGCGGCCGAACAGCTCGGGCTCAGGGAGCTCTTTGTCCCGGCGGGCAACGCGGCCGAGGCCGCCTTTGCCGAGGGCGTGACGGTGTACCCGGTCGAGAACATCTCGCAGCTCGTGCACCATCTGCGCGGGGACAAGCCCATCGCGCCCATGCCGCCGCCGGCGTTTTCGGCCGCGCCGCACTTTGCGGTCGATTTTTCCGAGGTCAAGGCGCAGGAGAACGTCAAGCGCGCGCTCGAGGTGGCCGCCGCCGGCGGGCACAACATTCTGCTTGTCGGGCCGCCGGGCGCGGGCAAGTCCATGCTCGCTAAGCGCCTGCCGACCATTCTGCCCGCGATGAACCGCGCCGAAATGATCGAGACCACGCAGATCTATTCCGTCCTCGGTCTCACGACGCCGGACGACCCCGTCGTGCGCATCCGGCCGTTTCGCGCCCCGCACCACACGGTGTCGAACGTCGCCATGTCCGGCGGCGGCAGCGCGCTGCAGCCGGGCGAGATGAGCCTTGCCGACAACGGCGTGCTCTTTCTCGATGAGCTGCCGGAGTTTTCGCCCGCCGTGCTCGAGACGATGCGCCAGCCGCTCGAGGACGGCAGCATTACCATCTCGCGCGCGACCGGCTCCGTGACGTATCCGAGCCGCTTCATGCTCGTGTGCGCCATGAACCCCTGCAAGTGCGGCTGGTATGGGCATCCCTCGGGGCGCTGCCGCTGCTCGCCGCGCGACGTGCGCCGCTACCATGCGCGCGTATCCGGTCCGCTGCTCGACCGCATCGACATCATCGTCGAGGTGCCGGCGCTGGACTTTGACGAGCTCACCGAGCCCTCGGCCGGAGAGTCGTCGGAGACCATCCGCGCGCGCGTCAACGCCGCCCGCGCCGTGCAGCGCGCGCGCTACGGGGATGACACCACCGCGACCAATGCGCACATGGGACCGCGCGCCCTTGCGCAGTTCTGCACGCTCTCGCCCGAGTGCGAGCAGCTCATGCATCAGGCGTTTGACGCCATGGCGCTCACCGCCCGCAGCTATGACCGCATCCTGCGCGTCGCGCGCACGATCGCCGATCTCGACGGGGTGCAGACCATCGCGCTCACGCATCTGGCCGAGGCCATCCAGTACCGCACGTATGATTTTTCCGTCGCCGAGCCGTGAGCCCGGCGGCTGCGCCTGACAGAAGGGAGCTTCGTCATGTACAACAACAACTATAATTGGTATCAGCCGCCCGCCCCGCTGCCCGGCAAGCACGAGGCTACCGTCGCCATGGTGCTCGGCATCGTGTCGTGCGCGCTGCTTGTGTTCGGCTACACGGCGCTCGGCTCGGTCGTCACGGGCATCATCGGCCTGATCTATTCCGCGCGCGCCAAAAGCCTCGGCTTCAACGGCACGCCGCGCACGGTCGGCTATGTCTGCTCGCTCATCGGGCTGATCCTCGGTGCGCTCGTGTGTCTGCTGCTCGTGTGGCTCGGCGCGTGGTCGGTCGGCGTGTTCATCACGCTCATCGAGCGCTGCCTGTGATATCCTGAAAGAAAAGGAACGAACGATTTATGAATGATCTGCTGCTCTGCAAGCCCGGAGAGATCTTCCTCAAGGGGCTCAACAAGCACTATTTTGAAGAGAGGCTGGTCGCAAACGTCAAGCGCCGCCTCAAGCCCATCGGCCACTTCCGCGTGACGTATCTGCAGTCGGCGCTCTACATCGAGGCCGCCGACGACGCGGCCGATCTCGACGCGGCGTATGACGCCGTGCGCAAGGTGTTCGGCATCGCGACGATCACGCGCGCGGCCGCCTGTGAAAAGGACAAGGACGCCATCACGGCGCTCGCCAAGACCTACCTGCACGACGCGATGACGGCGGCGCGCAGCTTCAAGGTCGAGACCAAACGCTCGGACAAGCGCTTCCCCATGACGAGCATTGAGCTGTCGCAGTACGTCGGCGGCGGGCTCGCCGAGGCGTATCCCGACACGGTCGTCGACGTGCACGACCCGGAGCTGACCGTGCGCCTCGAGGTGCGCGAGCAGGCGGCGTATGTCCACGCGCAGGCAGTCGAGGCGGCGGGCGGTATGCCCGTCGGCTGCAACGGCGCCGCCGTGACGATGCTCTCCGGCGGCATCGACAGCCCCGTGTCCTCGTACATGATCGCCAAGCGCGGCGTGCGCCTGATCCCGGTGCACTTTTTCTCCTTCCCGTATACCTCGGAGCTGGCCAAGGAAAAGGTCATCTCGCTGGCCAGGGAGCTCACGGCCTACACCGGCCGCATGACGCTGCAGATCGTGCCCTTCACGCACATCCAGGAGGAGATCCGCCGCGCCTGCCCGGAGGAATATTTCACGCTCATCATGCGCAGATTCATGATGCGCATCGCCGAGGATATCGCCGCGCACAACGAGTGCAAGGCCATCGTCACCGGCGAAAATCTCGGTCAGGTCGCCAGCCAGACCATGGAGGCCATGGCCTGCACGCAGGCCGTGACGCACCTGCCCGTGCTCCAGCCGCTCATCGGCATGGACAAGCGCGATATCGTGAAGATCGCGCGCGACATCGGCACATTTGACACATCCATCCTCCCGTATGAGGATTGCTGCACGGTCTTTACCCCGCGCCACCCCAAGACCCGCCCGACCGTGGCGGAGGTCGCAGAGGCGGAGGCCGCGCTCGACATTGACGCGCTCGTGCGCGAGGCAGTGGACGGAATTGAAAGGATCCGGATCGATTTATGAATGCAGAACTCATTGCCGTCGGCACCGAATTGCTCCTCGGCGACACCATCAATACCGACGCGGCGGCTGTCGCGCGCCTGCTCTCGGAGCTGGGCATCAATGTCTATTGGCAGACCGTTGTCGGCGATAACCGCGCGCGGCTCGAGCAGGCGGTGCAGCTTGCCCGCACCCGCGCCGACCTCATCATCACGACCGGCGGCCTCGGCCCGACGTGCGACGACCTGACCAAGGAGGTCGTGGCCGGCGCGTTCGGCATCCCGCTCGAGCTCAACGAGGCGGAGGAGGCACGCCTGCGCGGCCTGTACCGCGAGCGCCACACCTACATGACCGAGAACCACCTGCAGCAGGTCATGCTGCCGCGCGGCTGCACCGTGCTGCAAAACGACTGGGGTACGGCGCCTGCCTGTGCGTTTGAGGCGGACGGCTGCATGGTCATCATGCTGCCCGGCCCGCCGCTGGAGTGCGAGCCGCTGCTGCGCTACCGCGTGCGCCCGCTGCTCGCCGCGCGCGGCGACGGGATCATCGTCTCGCACAATGTCAAGATCTTCGGCATCGGCGAGGGCACGATGGAGTACCAGCTGCGCGATCTCATGAACGAGATGCGCAATCCCACCCTTGCGCCCTATGCCAAGGAGGGGGAGTGCCTTGTGCGCATCACGGCAAAGGCCCCCACAGAGGCCGAGGCCGAGGCCATGATCGCCCCGTGCCTCGCGCGCGTGCAGCGCGAGCTCGGCGCCTTCGCCTACGGCGTTGACACGCCGAATATCGAGACATGCGCGGCTGAGCTCCTGCTCCGGCAGCAGAAGACCATCGCCGCGGCCGACAGCTGCACCGGCGGCATGCTCGGCGATATGCTCACGAACGTGCCGGGCGCGTCGGCGATATTTGCCGGCGGCATCATCGCCTATAATAACGACACCAAGACCCGACTGCTGGATGTCGACCCCGCGCTCATCGCGCGCTGCGGCGCAGTCAGCCCCGAGGTCGCAGGTGCGATGGCGGAGCACGCGCGCACCATATTCGGCACGGATCTTGCCATGAGCATCACCGGTCTTGCCGGACCGGAGGGCGACGGTGTGCACACCGTCGGCACGCTCTTTGTGGCGCTCGCCACACCGGACGGGACGTTTTTCCGCACGCTGCACAAGGACAAGTGGGGGCGCGTGCGCATCAAGCACGCAGCGGCCAACCACGCCTTCGACATGGTGCGGCGCTATCTCACCGGCCTGCCGGTGGAGATCGAGGAAAACCGCTGATCACAAAATACGCCACAGGCTTACGGCCGGAGCGCATGCTCCGGCCGCTTTTTGCAAAATCACGTATAAACACCCTGAATTCCCAGAAAAGATGTAGCAATCGGATATTGTGGATTTTCGTCGGATTATGATACAATATGCTCTGTATGTGATTAGACACATGTACTGTCAAAAAGTGGGATTATCACGGAACGAGATGAGATATATGGCCATCACGCGCAAGCTCCGACAAAAGGTGTGCGACGGCTCACTGCGGGAGATGCGGCAGGAGGCAAAGTGGATCTTTGCCTACATCCGCCGCTACCGCGCCGCCGTCGGCATCCATATCCTGCTCGGCATTCTCGGCACGGCGCTCTCGCTGCTGTCGAGCGTGGCCATGAAGACGCTCATTGACGTCGTCACCGGGTTTGAGACCGGGGCGATCTGGTCGGCCGCGGCGTGGATGGCCGGTCTGCTGCTCGGCAGCGCCGCCATGCAGGCGGCGGCGTCGCGCATCGCCGCCATTGTCGACATCCGCGTGCAAAACGGTATTCAGGCGGAGGTCTACGACTGCATCCTGCGCACCGATTGGGTCTCGCTCGAGCAGTTTCGCTCCGGCGACCTGCTCAACCGCCTCAACACCGACGTCGGCGCGGTGGCCGGGGGCGTGACGGGGCTGCTGCCGAGCTTTGTGTCGGCGGCGGTGCAGTTTCTCGGTTCGCTGATCATCATCTTGTGCTATGACCCCGTCATGGCGCTCATCGCGCTCATCGGCGCGCCGCTGTCCGTGCTGTGCTCACGCACGCTCGTGCGCCGTATGCGCGGGTATAACCGGCGCATGAAGGATATCAGCAGCGAGGTCATGTCGTTCCACGAGGACTCGCTGCGCAACCTCACATCGGTCAAGGCCTTCGGCATCATGGACGGCTTTCGTGACCGGATGTGCGCCATGCAGGAGAAATACCGCGAGACGTATCTTGACTACAACCGCTTTTCCGTCGTTGCGGGCTTTGTGATGTCGGTCGTCGGGCTGCTCGTCTCTGCCGGATGCTTCGGCTGGGGCGCTTACCGGCTGTGGACGCACGCGATCTCCTACGGCGCGATGATGATGTTTCTGCAGCTGACGACCATGCTGCGCAGCGCGTTTTCCGCGCTCATCGGGCTTGTGCCGTCGGCGATCTCGATCACGACGTCCGCCGGCCGCCTCATGGCCATCGCGGACCTGCCGGAAGAGCCCGGCGCGCGCGAGACCGCACCGATCCCGACACCGTGCACGGTGGAGCTGCGCGATGTGACCTTTGCCTATCCCGGCGGCGAGCCGGTGCTCGAGCACGTGGACTTTCACGCCGCGCCCGGCGAGGTCGTGGCGCTCACCGGCCCGTCCGGCGAGGGCAAGACCACGATGATCCGTCTCATGCTCGGTCTGATTCGTCCGGCGGAGGGCAGCGTCAGCCTCACCGGGGTGGACGGACAGCGTCTGCCGGCCTCGGCCGCAACGCGCGCAGCCTTCAGCTATGTGCCGCAGGGCAACACCGTCTTTGCCGGTACGATCGCCGACAACCTGCGCATGGTGCGTCCGGAGGCGACGGATGCGGAGCTCGTTTCTGCGCTCGAGACCGCCTGCGCGTATGATTTTGTGTCCCAGCTGCCGGACGGCATCTATGCCCGCACGGGTGAGCTCGGTCACGGCCTGTCCGAGGGACAGGCGCAGCGCATCGCCGTGGCCCGCGCCGTGCTGCGCGGCACGCAGGTGCTGCTGCTCGACGAGGCCACCAGCGCGCTCGACGAGACCACCGAGCAGCAGATGCTCGAAAACCTCATGCACAGCGGCCGCGTGCAGACGTGCGTGCTCATCACGCACCGCGCTGCGACAGCCGGACGCTGCGACCGCCGCTATGTCCTGCACGGCACGCGCCTGTGCGAGCAGAGCGAGCCGTGACGGCAATGGGCAAGATCGGTAAGTGTTGGCGTAGAAATCGTGGAGGATATCTATGATCGATCTGCACACACATATTCTTCCGGGGCTGGATGACGGCGCACCGGATCTGGAGACGTCGGTGCTGATGGCCGCCGTGGCGGCGGAGTCCGGTGTGACGCATCTGGTCGCCACGCCGCACAGCAATCAGCGCGGCGCGTTTGAAAACTACGCATCCCCGGCGCTGCAGGTGCGCTTTGACTGCCTGCGCGCGGCCGTGCGCGAGGCGGGCATCCCGCTTGAGCTCTCGCTCGGTATGGAGATCTTCGGCACGGGCGACGTGCCAAAGCTTTTGCGCGAGGGGCGGCTGCTGACGATCAATGGTGGGCGCTACCTGCTCATCGAGTTCGGCTTTCACGAAGACCCGCTGCGCATCGAGCGCCTGCTCGACGAGCTGCTTGCGGCCGGGTATTGGCCGGTCGTGGCGCATCCGGAGCGGTATTACGGTCTGCAGCGGATGCCGAACTACCTGTATGACTGGGTCAACCGCGGCGTTGTGCTGCAGGTGAATAAGGGCAGCCTCTTCGGCCGCTTCGGCCGCGGGGCGCAGGCTCTGGCCGAGGCGATGCTCACGCACGGGCTCGTCGGCTGCATCGCCAGCGACGCGCACCGCCCGGATGTGCGCACGCCGGAGCTGCTGAGCGCGTGGGACAATTTGGCCGAGCATTTTTCCGAGCAGCTCTCCGAGCAGCTGCTCACGCGCAATCCAGAATTGATCCTGCGCAGCGAACCGCTGCCTGCCGGTCGCTTCCGGCCGTTTTTCTGAAGCAATGAGAGAGGTGTTTTTGTGAAGAAACTGACTCCTGTGATCCTGGCGGTCGCGCTGGCGCTGTCCGTTCTGGGCGTGCTTGGCACGCGCATTTATCAGGCGGCCGCCTATGGCGGCGCCGCGCCGGAGATCCTGTTTGACAGCGAGGTCATTTCCGTGCCGACCGGCGCGGATGATGCGGCGCTGCTCGCCGGTGTGACGGCGACAGACGCTGAGGACGGCGACGTCACGGCGTCGCTGGTCGTCGAGGGCGCTTCCGGCCGCAACGACGACGGCACGGTGCGCGTCACCTACGCGGCCTTTGATTCGAACCATCATGTGACGAAGGCGACGCGTGCCGTGCGCTACACGGACTATGTAAAGCCGCGCTTCGCGCTCACGCAGCCGCTGGTCTGCCGCACGGGCGGCAACCGCGTCCTGTCGAGCTATGTGACGGCGCACGACAGCATTGACGGCGACCTCTCCGGCCGCGTCAAGATCGCGCTGACCGACGGCAGCTCGCTGGCCATCTCCGGCACGCATACGGCGGAGCTGCGCGTGACCAACAGCCTCGGCGACACGGCGGCCGTGCCCGTCACGGTCGAGGTCACGGCGGGGGACCCCAATCCCGCGCGCATCACGCTCACGGAGTATCTGATCTATCTTCCGGCCGGCAGCGGCTATGCGCCGATGGACTACGTTGCCGGTGTCGGCGACAGCGACAGCAAGAGCGGCGTCACGGCGAGCTCGACCGTGAACAGCAACGTGCCCGGCGCGTATGAGGTGGTCTTCACCTATCGCAGCGGCGGTACTGAGAGCCACACGCGGCAGATCGTCGTGGTGGAATGAGAGGCGGTGGATCGATGGACGAACAGAAAACGCAGACCTCCGCGCAGCCGGAACACATTCCGCTGCTGCTGATCGCGCGGGAGCTGTGGCGCAAGCTCGGGCTGATCCTGATGTTTGCCGCCACGGTCGCCGCCTGCGGCTACATTGCCGCCACGCTGCTCTACCGCCCCGTGTACCAGACGCAGACGACGTTTGTCGTCTCCGTGCGCAACGGCAGCACGGTCTACGCAAACCTCAACACCGCCTCGTCAATGGCGGAGACGCTCTCGACATTCTTTGAGGGTGACGTGATGCGCAAGTGCATCACCAACGACATCGGCGCGGTCAGCGGCACGGTCAAGGCCAAGCAGATCCCCGAGACGAACCTGCTGACGATGACGGTCAGCGCGCCCACGCAGCGCGACGCGCACCGCATCACGCAGAGCGTCCTGCGCAGCTATAACGAGCAGGCCAATAAGCTCCTCGGCGACGTGGCGCTCGACGTGCTGTGCCGACCGACGGTGCCGGTCGCGCCGGCCAACAGCTCCGGCGCTGTGCGCATCGCAAAGCTCAGCGGTCTTGCGGGGCTGCTCGCGGCGGCCTTGTATCTGGCGGTGCGCGTGTATCTGCGCGACACGGTCAAGTGCGAGGCGGACGTGGAGCAGAAGCTCGACACGCGCCTGCTTGCGACCGTGCGCCATGAAAAAAAGTACAAAACGCTGCGCGCACAGTTGTGCCTGCGTAAGCGTAAGACGAGCATCCTCATCACGAACCCGACGACGGGCTTTGCCTTCGTTGAGACGTTCAAGCGCCTGCGCACGCGCGTGGATTACCTGATGCGCCGCGCGCAGGGCAGAACGATCCTGGTCACCTCCCTGCTTGAGGACGAGGGCAAGAGCACCGTGGCCGTGAATCTGGCGCTGGCCATGGCGCGGCGGCACAAAAACGTCCTGCTGATCGATCTGGACATGAAAAAGCCCGCGCTGTACAAGCTGCTCGACTGCCAGCAGGAGGAGTTTTTCCCGCTCGAGACGTATCTGCGCGGCGATGCGCCGGTCAAAAAGCTCGTGCGCGAGGATACGCGGCGCGGCATCTATACGATCCTCAGCCGCAAGGGCGTGGGCAGCACCGCCGATCTGCTCGGCGGCGAGCGCCTGCGCGACCTGCTCGCGCAGATGCGCACACGCATGGACGTCATCATCATCGACACCCCGCCGATGAGCGCCGGCGGCGACGCCGAGTGCATCGCCGATCTGGCGGATGCGGCCATTCTCGTTGTCCGGCAGGATCAGGCACCGGTGCGCGCACTCAACGACTGCATCGACGTGCTGCGCCGGTCGGATGCCGAGGTGCTCGGCTGCGTATTCAATAACGCCTATGTCGCGTCCGTCAGTGACCGGCAGAGCTACGGTTACGGTTATGGCTATGGCTATGGTTATGGCTACGGTGTGCAGACGGAGGAGAAGCCATGAACGAACACAGACAAGAGAGCACCGTCTGGGCCGCAGACCTGCTGGGGCTGTTTGCGCGCAGCCTCCGCCGCCTGTGGTGGCTGTGTCTGGTGCTGATCGTGCTGTGCACGGCGCTGTTCGGCGGCTATGCCCGCCTGAGTTACCGCGCGCAGTATACGGCCTCGATGACGTTTCTCGTCAATGCCGGCGGCGCGGCGCAGTCCGGCACCGGCACGGCGACCGCGGCACAGATGGCCAAGACGTTTCCGTATATTCTCACGAGCGGTCTGCTCGACAGCGCCGTGTGCGCAGACACCGGCCTGACGGCGCTGCCCGCGATCTCTGCGACGTCGGAGGAGGACACGAACCTGTGCACGCTGAGCGTGACCGGCACGGATGCGCAGCAGTGCTATGATGTGCTGCAGTCGGTCATCGTGCATTATCCGGATGTGGCGGAGCTGGTGGTCGGACCGACGGAGCTGGTCATGATGGATCAGACCGGCGTGCCGACGCAGCCGTCGAATCCGTTTTCGTGGCGGCAGCCGCTCGTGCGCGGCGCGGTCATCGGCGCGCTGCTGAGTTTGCTGCTGCTGTATCTGTCCGGCCGTGCGCGTGTGACGGTCATGAGCCGCGACGATCTGCAGCAGGTCACGAGCGCGCGCTATCTCGGTGCGCTGCCAGCGGTGCGCGTCAAAAAGCGCAGCCGCACGACCTCGGCGGCGCTCTCGGAGGCGATGGCGCACAGCAGCGCCTATTGTGAGGCCATGCGCATCGTTTCCATGCGCATCGACAAAGCCATGCAGCGCCATGACTACCGCACCATGCTGGTCTCGAGCGCCGCTCCGGGCGAGGGCAAGACGACGTTCGTGTGCCAGCTTGCCGACGCACTCACGCGGCAGGGTCGGCGCGTGCTCGTCATCGACTGCGATCTGCGCAACCCGTCCGTGCACAAGGTGTTCGGCCGCCCGCTGCAGGCGGGACTCGCGGAGTATCTGGCCGGCTCGGGTATGGCGGGGCAGATCGTGACGGCGCTCGGCAAGGGCAAGCCCGATGTGGTCTTTGCCGGCCGGCGCACCGGGACGCAGACCGAGCAGCTCGGCGGAGATGCGTTCCGGACGCTGCTGGATGCGCTGCGTGCCCGCTACGATGTCATCCTGCTCGATACGCCGCCCTGCGCCATCATGACCGACGCGCTTGAGACGGGTGAGGCTGCCGATTGCGCACTGCTCGTCGTGCGGCAGGATGCCGCCAGCCGCGTGAGCGTGATCAACAGTCTTGCCGCGCTCGACAGCTTCGGCGTGCCGGTGCTCGGCTACGCGCTCAATGTCTGCACCGGCCGCGGACGCGGACAGTCCGGCTATGGCTACGGCGGCTACGGCGGCTATTCGTACGGCTACGGCTATGGCTACGGCCGTGACCGCGGCTACGGTTACGGACAACAGAAAGAAAAGACCGGGGCGGACTGAGTCTGCACCGGTAGGGGGATATGATGAAAGAAATCAAGCGACCCTTTAACGCGCAGAAAGCGCTGCGCGTGGCCTGCCTTGTGCTGGCGGATCTGATCCTGATCAATCTGTCGGCGTTTTTGGCGCTCTATATCCGCTTTGAGTTTGATTTCCGGCAGCTGTATGCGACGACGTTTTTGCGCGATATGCTGATCTACGCCGGCATCAACTCCGCGTGCACGATCCTGATCTTCCACATTCTGAAGCTGTATAACAGCCTGTGGGAGTTTGCCAGTGTGTCGGAGCTGGTGCGCATCACGCTGGGGTGCTTTTTCTCGGCGGTGTTTTACATGGTCGGTATGTTTATGCTGCATCTGACCGTGCCGCGCAGCTTTCCGGCCATCTATATGCTCATTTTGTGCCTGCTGTGCGGGGCGCTGCGCTTGTCCTACCGCTGCGTGCGCCGCACGCGCGCCGGGCTGCGCAGCGAGGGTGAAAAGCGCACCATGCTCATTGGCGGCGGTCAGGCCGGCGCCATCGCGCTGCGCGAGTTTCAGACCAGCCCACGCTCGGAAAACAAGGTCGTGTGCATCATTGACGATTCGCCGAACAAGGTCGGCAGCTATCTGCGCGGCGTGAAGATCGTCGGCGGCCGCAGCAGCATCCCCGCGATGGCGGAAAAGTACGACGTTGACGAGATCGTCCTTGCCATCCCGTCGGCCTCCCGGCATGAGAAGCTGCAGATCCTCAGTTACTGCCACAACACATCCTGCACCCTGCGCACACTGCCCGGCATCTGCCAGCTTGCCAACGGCGAGGTGCGCATCGAGCAGATCCGCGAGGTGGACATTGAGGACCTGCTTGGCCGCGAGACGGTGAAAATCGACCTCGATGAGGTCGCGGCCTACATCACCGGCAAGACCGTGCTCGTCACGGGCGGCGGCGGCAGCATCGGCAGCGAGCTCTGCCGTCAGGCGGCGGCACAGCGGCCGAAACGGCTCATCATTTTCGATATCTACGAGAATAACGCCTACGACATCCAGATGGAGCTGCGGCGCACGCATCCGGAGCTGGATCTGGTCGTGCTCATCGGCTCCGTGCGCGACCGTGAGCGCGTCATGCAGGTCTTTGACCGTTACCGGCCGGATCTCGTGTGCCACGCGGCGGCGCATAAGCACGTGCCGCTCATGGAGACGTCGCCGTTTGAGGCGATCAAGAATAACGTCTTCGGCACGTACAACGTCGCGCAGGCGGCGGATCGCTTCGGCACGCAGCGCTTTATTCTCATCTCGACGGACAAGGCCGTCAACCCCACGAACGTCATGGGCGCGTCCAAGCGCCTGTGCGAGATGATCGTGCAGATGATGAACGACCGCTCTGCAACGGAGTATGTCGCCGTGCGCTTCGGCAACGTCCTCGGTTCGGCCGGCAGCGTTATCCCGCTTTTTCGCAAGCAGATCCGCAGCGGCGGCCCCGTCACGGTCACGGACAAGCGCGTCATCCGCTATTTCATGACCATCCCCGAGGCCGTGCAGCTCATTTTTCAGGCGGGCGCGTATGCCCGCGGCGGCGAGATCTTCGTGCTCGACATGGGCGAGCCCGTGCGCATCGACGATCTGGCGCGCAATATGATCCGACTGTCCGGTTTTGAGCCGGATGTCGATATTCCCATCGTCTATACCGGCCTGCGCCCGGGCGAGAAGCTCTATGAGGAGCTGCTGCTCAGCGGCGAGGGGATGCAAAAGACGAAGAACGATCTGATCTACATCGGCCACGAGATCGCCTTTGATCCCGCTGCCTTTGAGGAAAATCTCATGCTGCTGCGCGCCATCCCGGAGTCGGATGAGCCCGCGCTGCGCGCAAAGCTGCGCGAACTGGTGCCGACGTTCCACGCGCCGGACGGACAGACCCTGCCGCAGAACGCCGCGGTGGGCTGAAAAGGAGATGTCATGATGTCTGAGCGAATCTATCTTGCCTCGCCGCATATGGGCGGCAGCGAGCGCCGGTATGTGGATCTGGCGTTCGATACGAACTGGATCGCGCCGCTCGGCGCGAACGTCACGGGCTTCGAGCAGGATCTGCAGCAGTACCTCGGTGCGGGCTATGTCACGGCGCTGTCCGCCGGTACGGCGGCGCTGCATCTGGCGGTGCGGCTCGCGGGGGTGCAGCGCGGCGACCGGGTCTTTTGCCAGAGCCTGACGTTTTCGGCCTCGGCAAACCCGATCGTCTATGAGGGCGGCGAGCCGGTGTTTCTCGACTCCGAGCCCGACACCTGGAATCTCGACCCCGAGACCATCGAGGCGGCCATCGCGCGCTTCGGTGCGCCGAAGGCGCTCATCGCCGTGCATCTCTACGGTATGCCCGGCAAGCTCGACGCCATCCGCAGCCTGTGTGATGCGCACGGCATTCTGCTCATCGAGGATGCGGCCGAGGCGCTCGGCTCGGTGTACCACGGGCAGAAATGCGGCACGTTCGGGCACTACGGCGTGCTGTCGTTCAACGGCAACAAGATCATCACGACCTCCGGCGGCGGCGCGCTCGTCTGCCGGGATGAGGCGGATGCGCAGCACGCGCTGAAGATGGCCACGCAGGCGCGTGAACCGGTCGCGTGGTACGAGCACACCGAGCTCGGCTACAACTACCGCATGAGCAATATCTGCGCCGGCATCGGCCGCGGGCAGATGGAGGTGCTCGAGCAGCGTGTGGCGCAAAAGCGCGCCATCCATGATCGCTACTGTGATGCGCTGGCCGGCCTGCCGCTGCAGCTTCCGGCCGAGCCGGGGGACGTGCGCAGCAACCGCTGGCTCACGGCGGCGCTGCTCGCACCGGACTGCGGCGTCACGCCGGGGCAGATCATCGCGGCACTGGCCGAGCACAACATCGAGGCGCGCCATATCTGGAAGCCTATGCATCTGCAGCCGGTGTTTCGGGACTGCGCCTTTGTCAAGACGGCGGAGCGGTCTGTCGCCGAGGATGTTTTTGCGCGCGGCGTCTGTCTGCCGAGCGACACGAAGATGACACCCGAGCAGCAGGCGCAGGTCTGCGCCGTCATTCGCGGCCTGTTTTGAGCGGAGGGAACGATGGGACGAATCTATGAGACGTATGTCAAGCGCGCGCTCGACGTGGCGCTCTCCGGCTGTGCGCTCGCGGTGCTCTCGCCGGTCATGGGCGTGACGGCGCTGCTCGTGCGCCAAAAGCTCGGCAGCCCGGTCATTTTCCATCAGGATCGGCCGGGTAAGGACGAGCAGATCTTCCGCCTGTACAAGTTCCGCACCATGACGGATGCGCGCGGTGCAGACGGCGAACTGCTGCCGGATGCGCAGCGGCTCACGCCGTTTGGCCGCCGCCTGCGCAGCACGTCGCTCGACGAGCTGCCGGAGCTGTGGAACATCCTGCGCGGCGATATGTCGATCGTCGGCCCGCGCCCGCTGCTGGTCAAATACCTGCCGTATTACACTGCAGAGGAGCGCCGCCGCCATGCCGTGCGCCCCGGACTGACCGGGCTTGCGCAGGTCAACGGCCGCAACGCCCTGCGCTGGGAAGACCGCTTTGCCTATGATGTGGACTATGTGGATCACATCAGCTTCGCGCTGGATGCAAAGATCGTGCTGATGACGCTGCGCTGCGTGTTCAGCCGGGAGGGCATCAGCGCCGAGGGCAGCGCGACGATGGAGGCATTTACGGGAACGGCAAAGCATCCGGAGGAAGTGCAATGAACATTTTATTCTGCAGCGCCGGACGGCGCGTTGAGCTGCTCAAGGACTTTCGCAAGTCCATGGATGACGGCGACAGGATCGTTGCCGCTGACTTGTCCGAGCTGGCACCGGCTCTGTATGTCGCGGACGCGCATTACCTTGTGCCGCGCATTGATGATCCGAGTTATCTGGACACGATCCTGTCCATTTGCCGCAAGGAAAAGATCGACGCTGTCACGACGCTGATCGATCCGGAGATCGCGCTGCTGGCTCAAAACCGCGAGCGCTTCGAGCAGATCGGTGTAGAGGTGCTTGCACCCTATGCGGAGACGGCGGAGCTGTGCTTCGATAAGTTCAAGATGTCGCAGTTTCTTGCCGCGCACGGTATTCCGACGCCGGATACGTGGGGCGATTACGCCTCCGCAATGGCTGCCGTTGCAGCCGGAGAGCTTGCGTTTCCCGTGTTTGTTAAGCCGAGGACGGGCAGCGGCAGCGTGGGCGCACGCAAGGTGCACGATGCCGACACGCTCAAGGCGCTGTGTCAGGCAGACCCCTCGCTGATCATTCAGCGGCTGATGACCGGCGATCTGGACGCCGATGTGTATATCGATACGATCAGCCATAGGGCGGTTTCCACATTTTCTAAACGCAAGCTGGAGACGAAGATCGGCGGAGCAAGCAAGACGGTCTCGTTCAAGGACGAGGCGCTGTTTGCTTTCATTCAGCAGATCACGCAGCTGCTGAAATTCAACGGTCCTGTGGACATGGATTTCTTCTTCCAAGACGGCGTGTACTATCTCTCGGAGATCAATCCGCGCTTTGGCGGCGCCTATCTGCACGCTTATGGGGCGGGTGTAGACTTCGTCAAGCTCATCAAGAATAACCTGAACGGCGTGCAGAACACGCCCGTATTCGGAAATTATGAGGAAAACGTTGTGATGATGATGTATGACAGCGTGGTCATCACAAAGCTGGATAAGGTGGAATGACAAAGCCATGCAGATCCTGATCTTGGCCAACCACAGCGGTGGACTGTATGATTTTCGCAAAGACCTGATCGCCGCACTCAAGCAGCACGCGGAGGTCTCCGTTGCAGTGCCCCGCAATGACCGGTGGGATGAATTGCAGGCGCTGGCTGACCGTGTGATCGAGCTGCCCATCGACCGGCGCGGCATGAACCCTGCGCGCGATGCAAAGCTCCTGGGGCAGTACCGCGCGATCTTGAAGCAGCTTCGCCCGGATCTGGTGCTGACCTACACCATCAAGCCGAACATTTACGGCGGCCTTGCCTGCCGGGCGCTGCATATTCCTTATGCCGTCAACATCACCGGCCTCGGCAGCGCGATCGAAAACGGCGGCTGGCTCAAGCGGTTTGTTTTGACGCTCTACAAGCCGGTGCTGGCGGGGGCAAAGGTCGTGTTTTTCGAAAACGCCGGAAACCGCGACACCCTTGCAGCCACCGGTGTTGTCCCGCGCGGGCGCGACGTTGTGCTCCATGGCGCGGGCGTCAATCTGGAGGATTACCCCTGCCAGCCCTACCCGCAGGAGGGGGCGGTGCGCTTCCTCTTTGTCGGGCGCGTCATGCACGAAAAGGGCGTGGACGAGCTGTTTTCCGCGGCGCGGCGGCTCAAGCGCGCGTATGGCGACGGGGTGGAGTTTCATGTTGTCGGCTCGTTTGAGGAAGGCTACAAGCCCCTTGTGAACGAGCTGGAGCAGACCGGCGTGGTCAAGTACCACGGCTATCAGTCGGACATGAAGCACTTTTACGCCATGGCGGACTGCGTTGTGCTGCCGTCGTATCACGAGGGGATGTCCAACGTGCTGCTGGAGGCTGCCGCCTCCGGCCGTCCGCTCATCACGAGCGACATTCCCGGCTGCCGTGAGGCGGTCGAGCCCGGTGTGAGCGGGTATCTGTGCCCCGCGCGCGATGCGGACGCGCTCTATGCCGCGATGCGACGGTTTCTCGAGCTGCCTCCCGCGCAGCGGGCGGCGATGGGCGCGGCGTCGCACGATTGGATCGCGCGCAATTTTGACAAAAAGGCAGTCGTGGCCGAGACGGTCGCGGCGCTGCTGTGAGGAGCAACTATGGATCTGCTGTATGTGTATGATGACAAGATCGCGTGCGACCGCGACGGAAATTATTATACCGGAAGTGCGTTCTCTCAGGAGATCTTTGACCGCTATCTCGCTCAGTTTGACACGCTCACACTCCTTATGCGCAGAGCGCCTGTCAGCCCCGACGATATGCAGACGCTCGCCCGGATGAACCGGCTGACCGATGCGCGCATTCGTGTCGTGTTCTATCCGGACCGGCGTGAGAGCCTGCGCGCGTTTTTGAGCCTTCAACGCCGTCGGGAGATCCGGCAGATCATCACGCGCAGCATCACGCCCGAGCGCGCGGTCATCATCCGTGTGCCGTCGGAATCCGGGACGATCGCGGCGCGCTTTTGCCGCCGGATCGGAAAGCCGTTTCTGGCCGAGGCCGTCGGCTGCCCGTGGGACAGCCTGACGCACCACAGTCTGCGCGGAAAGGTACTTGCGCCGGACGCATGGCTGCGTATGCGCTGGTGTATGCGCCACGCACCGTATGCGGTGTATGTGACCAATGCATTTTTGCAGCGCCGGTATCCCACGCGCGGGATCTCGGCCGCTGTTTCGGACGTGGAGCTTGCGCCGGCAGATGCCGCCGTGCTGGCGCGCCGGCTGGAAAAGATCCGCACGCATTCCGGCAAGCTTGTTCTGGGCACGGCTGCGGCGGTGAACGTGGCCTTTAAGGGGCAGCGGTATGTGATCGAGGCGCTGGCGCGGCTGAAGGCGGCCGGTCGGACGGACGTGGAATATCGTCTTGCCGGCGGCGGAGACCCGACTGCGCTCCGGGAGCTGGCACAGCGGCTGGGTGTGGCCGAGCAGGTCGTCTTTGTGGGCAGTCTGCCGCACGATGCGGTCTTCTCGTGGCTCGACGGGCTGGATCTGTATATCCAGCCGAGCTTACAGGAGGGGCTGCCGCGCGCCTTGATCGAGGCGATGAGCCGCGGTCTGCCGGCTTTTGCCGCGCACACCGGAGGCATGCCGGAGCTGCTGGGTGACGCCTGCATTTTTGCCAAGAAGGACGTGTGCGGGATCGTGCGCCTGCTGGACGCCTGCACGCCGGAGCGGATGGCGGCCATGGCGGAGTGCAATTTTGCCGCCGCGCAGGCATTTGAAAAAGAGACGCTTGCGCGCAAGCGCACACAATTTTATGCGGCCTTTGCGGCCGCTGCCGAAGGAGCTGGCGTATGACAGAGCCGATTCGTGTCCTGCACGTGTTCGGTGCGCTCGATTCCGGCGGTGTGTCCAATTTTGTGATGAACGCGTATCGGCAGCTCGACCGGACGCAGGTGCAGTTCGATTTTGCCATGACATCCGGAAAAACCGGTCTTTTTGACGAGCAGGTTCAGGCTATGGGCGGCAGGATCTTTTATTTTGATCCTGCGCGAAGCCTGCTTGACAATTTGCAGTACGTACTGCGAAAGAATGGCCCGTTTGCGGCGGTGCACAGCCATGTGTTTTTCTATTCCGGACTCGTGCTGCGCGCAGCAAAGCGCGCAGGTGTTCCGGTACGCATCGCGCATGCGCACAATGCGCACACGGGCGAATCCCGCGGCTGTCTGCGACTGACATACGAGCGGGGGATGCAGCTTTTGATCCGGCGGTATGCGACACTGCTGCTCGGCTGCTCAGAGAAAGCCTGCCGCTACGTGTTTGGAGATGCGGCGATGCGTGATGCACGCTGCCATGTCCTGCCGGATGGGATCAACTGTGATCGCTTCGCTTTTCGAGCGGAGGTGCGCAGTGAAATGCGTGCGGCCTATGGGCTCGATGGGCGATTTGTGGTTGGCCATGTCGGACATTTTACGGCGGCGAAGAATCACGAAAAGATACTCCGTGTCTTTGCAGCGCTCTGCCGCAGGCGGCAGGACGCGGCACTGCTGCTCGTCGGTGACGGTGAGCTGGAGGCAGATGTGCGCCGGATGGCGCAGGAACTGGAGATCGCCGACCGGATCGTGTTTGCCGGGGCAATGCAGGATGTGGAGCGTGCCTATCAGGCGATGGATGTGTTCTTGTTTCCGTCGCGTTATGAGGGCTTTGGCATGGCGGTGGTTGAGGCACAGGCGAGCGGGCTTGCCTGCGTTGCTTCCGACGTTGTGCCGGAGGAGACGAATGCTTCTGGCCGCGTGACGTATCTGCCGCTGCGCGCGCCGGACACCGTATGGGCAGAGGCGGTCTTATCTGCACCGGCGCGTGAAACGGACGGGCGCAGCGCCGAGACGGTCAAAGCACTGTACGATATTCAGAGCGTGGCACAGATGCTCTGCAAACTGTACCAGGGATAATTGGGAGGTGCCTATGCATAAGCAGGGCCCGACAATCGAATATCACCAGCCGCTGTCAGCGGCCGGCTGCATGCTGTGTGTACTGTATTTTGTAATCCTTGCGGTTTTGCCGCTGATACCGTCGCAGATCACTCGCGTGCTCAAGCCTGTGTTTTTGATCGCGTGTGTGTTCAGCAGCTGCCGCCGCTATCCGATGCCTGCGGCGGCAAAGGTGCAGAGCGTGTTTTTGATATATCTGTTTCTGGTTCTGGTGTTTCATCCGCTGACGCCGAGTGCGATTGAAACGTACATCAGCATCTTCTTGTTTGGCGCGTTCTTCATTTTTGCCTCCATGCGTGTCTGGAACGCGCGGGAGATCCGGATGCTGCTGGATGCAGTTGTGTGCAGTGGCGTGATCATGTCTGCAGTCTGCATTTTCAGCAATGACGGCTTGCTGCACGTTGGTAGTTCCCAGCACATCTGCTATTTGAGTATAGAAATCAATCGCAACTCAGCTGCGTTTGCCATCGTTCCCTGTGCGCTGACGGCGGCGATCCTGATGCTGCACTGCCCGCAGCGGCGCAGAAAGCACCTTTCTGCGGCTGCATTTTTCCTGTGCAGTTATTCTGTTTTTGCATTGGGCTGCCGTAGTGCATTCTTGTCGTATGTTGGCGGGATGCTGGTATTGCTTCTGGACTATATCTGCAACAGTGGCAACCGGAGGACACGCTTTGCGCGCGGTGTCGTGATTTTGCTTTTGGTGTTGTGTGCCGCCGCCTTTGCACTGAACATTTCTGAAGGCACATATAGTGAGCGCCTGTTTCATATGACCGACGATTCCGGGCGCGATGCCATCTGGGAAAGTGCCCGCACCTTGATCCGGGAGCATCCGGTCTTTGGCGGCGGTTATGACGTGTGGAACGATGTCGATCCGGATATGGGCACGCACAATACGTTCTTGCTGTTTTCCATCTATTCCGGCTATGTTGGCGGCGCAATACTGATCCTGCTGCTGGCGGCGGCTGTTTTGGAGCTGCCGAGGCGAAAAAACTGGATCCCGCTGGTATTTGTGTGCGAACCGATTTTTCATGTATACACGGAAACGAATTTGGATAACTATGTTTACCTCCCGATGGTGCTGGGTTATATTTTGGCGTTGTACCTTCGGACAAACACGGGCGGCTTTTGCGGGCTGTATCATAACGGAGGAATGGTGAGAGCACATGGAAACGATATCCCTGATCATCCCAATCTTTAATGCAGAAAAAACGCTACAGCGCTGTCTGGAGTCACGCTTGAATCTGTAATGAGGAGATATAATCGGATGTCTATAAAAGAACACGTTAAGAGCATGGTGAAATCGGTGATCCTGTTGGATAAGCGCCGAAATCGCATCAATATGTGCAATCGTGCGAAACTGCGCAATATGGAGATGTCGATTCTTAGCAGCAATTGTGCCGGTGGCGTTATGAGTCATGATCTGGGACTGCCGTTTCGCTCACAGTTTGTAAATTTGGCGCTCCGCCCGAAAGATTTCGTGAAGTATTTACGTGATTTGGATTATTACAATTCTCTAGACGTCATTTTTCCGGAAGATGTAGAGCCGTGCTGGGGCGGTGGCCAATATCCAGTTGGCAGGGTTGGCGATGTTACCATTCACTTTGTCCATTACACGACGCCGGAAGAAGCTCGTGAGAAATGGAATGAGCGAAAGCAACGGTTGAATCGGGAGAATATGTTCATAATCATGAGCGAACGTGACGGTTGCACAAAGGAGGATTTGCTCGCATTTGATCATTTGCCATATTCCAATAAAGTGGTGTTTACGAAGCAGCCTTATTCGGATATAGAATGTGCATATTACTTAAAAGGTTTCGAAAACGATGCATATGTTGGTGTTGCGCTCGCATATGAAAACCTTCTTTCTGCACGCCGGTTGTATGACCGCTTTCCATATGTGGACTGGTTCAATGGAGATTACATAGTAAGAAATCCTGCATATAAGGAAACAGATGGTATATGAGAATCTTATACATCACCATGGACAACCCCGCCGTGGAGACGATCCTCGGCGGTATGCACGACGAGACGCTCTCCGGGCTGCCGGCATTTTACTACCCGTTTAAGATGCTGCTTGCGCGCGGCTGCACGATCGATCTGCTGCTCTATTCGTCCGAGCCGAAAACAGTCGTGGAGAGCGCACATTTCCGGCGCGAGAATCTGATCCAGATCCGGCCGCGGCATCGCGGTGCGCTCGGCACATTGGAGCTGCCGCTGCATCTGGCGCACGCGACGCGCCAATGCCTGCGCGCGCAGCACTATGACTTCGTGTACGGCATGACCGAGGGCTCACACATGGCCGTGCGGACGGCGGCGCATATGGGCATACCGTGCGCCTTGCGGCAGTTCGGCACGCAGGAGATGGCAAACGTCCTCGAGACGATCCCCTCCGGCTGGCGGCGTCAGCTGCGGGCGCTGAAGGATTATACCTACATCACGCTGTCGATGCGCAGCCGCAAAAACTTCCTGCTGGCAACGAATGACGGCAGCCGCGCCGATGCGCTCTATGACATTCTGGGCGTTGACAGAAAGAAGTTCGCATTTTACTTCTGGCGCTCGGCAGTCGACATCCCGGCGCAGCAGCCGGTCGTGGATATGGACGCGCAGGGAAGCTATCCGCAGGTGTTTCAGCCGCTGTGCCTGTCGCACATCGGCCGCATTGCTGACGTCAAGCGGCAGGATCGCAGTGTGCGCATCCTTGGCGAGCTGCACCGCCGCGGCTATCCGTTTCACCTGTATCTGGTCGGCGAAAAGAGCAGCGAGGCCATGTACCGGGCGTGCCTGGACGCGGCGGCAGAATACGGCGTTGCGGACTATGTGCACATGACCGGCAACCAGCCGCAGAGCGTCTGCCGGCAGTATGCGCGCAACGCGCTTGCCACGCTGCTGCCCGGAGAATGGAACCGCGTGAACATCTTCTACGAGGTCATGGGTGAGGGCTGCGTCGTGCTGACGAACAACAACCACTCGGTCGACGAGTTCATCGACCGCGGCAATAACTGCCTCGTCTACGATACGGAAGCGGAGGCCGCGGAGCAGCTCATCGCGCTGCTCAACGACCCGCAGCGTGCACAGCGCATCCGCGCCAACGCACACCGGACGGCGATCGAGCAGTTTTTGACGCTCGAAAAGCGCTTCGGCATGGAGGCACAGCTCGTCATGGACACCGCCTCGGGGAACAATACCGCGTACTACCCCGAGATCATTTGAGAAACCGGAGGACCGATATGAACATCACCGTAGCCGGCGTGGGCTATGTCGGTCTGGCGCAGGCGGTGCTGCTCGCGCAGCACAACGCCGTCACCGCCGTGACCACGACCCCCGCCAAAGCCGAAAACATCAACCGCGGCGTCTCGCCGATCGTCGACGCCGAGATCACGGACTTTCTGCGCACGAAGCCGCTCACGCTCACGGCCACCGTGGACGCCGAGCGGGCCTACCGCACGGCAGACGTGGTCATCATCGCCACGCCGACGGACTACGACCCCGAGCAGCAGATCTTCAACACCTCGACCGTGGAGGCGGTGCTCTCGCTCGTGGGCAGGGTCAATCCCGGCGCGCTCGTGGTCATCAAGTCCACGGTGCCGGTCGGCTATACGGAGCGCATTGTGGGCCGGTTTGGCTGCGAGCGGCTGTTGTTCTCGCCGGAATTTCTGCGCGAGGGAAAGGCGCTGTATGATAACCTGCACCCGAGCCGCATCGTGGTCGGCCGTCCGCGCGGCGGCACGGCGACGGAGGCGGATGCGCGCCTGTTTGCGTCCCTGCTGCAGCAGGGCGCGGCGGAGACGGACATCCCGACGCTGTACCCGAACGCGACGGAGGCCGAGGCCATCAAACTCTTTGCCAACACGTATCTCGCCGTGCGCGTGAGTTATTTCAACGAGCTCGATACCTACTGCGAGCTCAAGGGACTCGACACGCGCCAGATCATCGACGGCGTGTGCCTCGACCCGCGCATCGGCGCACACTACAACAATCCGTCGTTCGGCTACGGCGGCTACTGCCTGCCGAAGGACACGCGGCAGCTGGTGGCAAACTTCGGCGACATCCCGAACCGGATCATCAGCGCCTCCGTCGCCGCCAATGATGAGCGCAAGGATCACATTGCCCGCATGGTGCTGCAAAAGGCGGCGGGCGGCGTCATCGGCGTGTACCGCCTGACGATGAAGGCGCATTCCGACAACTTCCGCGAGTCGAGCATCCGCGGCGTCATCGAGCGGCTGCGCCGCGCAGGCGCAAGCGTCGTGATCTATGAGCCGACGCTCGAGGCGGCCTCCTTTACCGGTCTGCCGGTGATCGCGTCGCTGGCCGAATTCAAGCGCATGGCGGCCGTCATCGTGGCCAACCGTGCCGAGCCTGCGCTCGACGACGTGCGCGAGAAGGTCTATACGAGAGATTTGTATCGAAGGGATTGAGGGCATGGAGAACGAATATCAGCTGACAATTATCATCCCGCATCATAATATTCCCGATCTGTTGAGAAAGCTGCTTGCATCGATCCCGAAGCGGAATAGCATCCAGATTATCGTTGTGGATGATCATTCTACGGAGTATGTGGATCAGCTCAATGCCGTGATCCAGAGCGCGGACGACAGAAATCTGGAATTCTACCACAATGATGCGGCACGCAACAGTCCGGGTACGTGCAGGAATATCGGGCTGGATCATGCCAGGGGGCAGTGGATCTTATTTGCTGACGCAGATGATTACTATGTAGATGGTTGGTATGAAAAGCTGGAACCGTATTTTCATTCTGATTATGAGGTCATTTATTTTGAGCCAACCAGTGTCTGCCTTGACACCGGGGCGGAAGGAAATCGGCACAAGGATTACAGAGATGCGATTCGTGCCTATCGCAACGATCCGTCAAGCGAGCACACGTTGCGGTTGCGCTACGGTTTTTCTGCGACCATGATTAAAGCTTATTCTCGGCAGTTTTTGCTTGCGTGTGGAGCACGCTTTGATGACACGCTGATTTCTGAGGATGCACTGTTTTCCATGACGTGCGGTCGCGCAATGCGCCGGTTTACGTGTCTCGATGCGGAGGTTTACTGCCTTACACAAAGAAACGGTAGCCTCACTACACGTCGCACACGGGAAGCCTACGATGAACAGACGCGGATGGAGCTGCGGAGATATCACAATTTGTATCGGTGGCTGTCGCCGGAGGAGATCCGGACGCTTGGCTTTGAGTTTGCGGGGGTGCGTGTTTTGTACCGAACCATCGCAAATGGATATGGGCTTCGGCAGATGCTGATTTATTGGCGGCTCATGCGGCTGGAACAGATTCCGCTCATAAGCTGGAAAAGCTGCAGTATGCGGAGATTGATGTGTCTGTTTTTTGATTCCGTGCGCGGCAGGATCGCGGACTGTCTGCAAAAGAGGGGGAAACAATGACGTTGCAATGGAGAGCACAACTCAAGCGCGCGCTGATACGAAGTATCATGTGCCTATATGCGGCAGTGCCCGTATGCGGCTCTGGAGTAGAAGAACCGTCGCGGCAGCAAAAGATTATTGTGTCGCTCACCAGCTACCCCGAGCGGTTTCGCTATCTGCATCTGACGGTGAAGAGCTTGCTCCTGCAGACTGTCAAGCCGGATAAGATCATTTTGTACCTTGGAGACGACGCGCGAGATGTGCCTCTTCCGGAAGCGCTCGTCCGGTTGAAAAAGAAAGGCCTCTCGATTGAATATCGTACGGGGAATCTTCGGTCACACAAAAAATATGTCTACGCCATGCAGGAATATCCGGATGATCTTGTCATCACTGTGGACGATGATATGCTCTACGAGCCGCAGCTGGTGGCGCGCCTGCTGGCATCCTATGCCCGATACCCGGATGCAGTGTCTGCGCGGCGTGTGCACCGCATGGCGAAAAAGACCGATGGGACGATCGCTGCCTACAATGACTGGGAGTATGAATGCAAAGCGTTTTCGAGACCGCAGCTGGACATGTTCTCGACTACAGGATTCGGCACGCTTTTTCCTCCACATTGTATGGATGCACGTGTGCTGGATCAAGAACTCTTCATGCGCAAATGCGACGCCGCAGACGATGTGTGGCTGAAGTTTATGCAGCTCAAAAAAGGGACGCCGACGGTATACGTGCCGGGACCGCGATTTTTGGAGCTGCCGGGTACGCAGACTACGAGCCTGAGCGCCGAAAATGTTGATGCCTGCAGAAACGATGTGTTTATTCAAAATCTGCAAACGGAGCTGGGTCTGCAGCTTGGCGATTTCTGCACGCTTGTCTTTGATAAGAACAGTCGTTATAGCAGACTCAACGGATAAAAAACAGATGGCACAAGCGTGCCATCTGCCCTATGTGTTCTCTCTGTGATTTGCGCTTAAGCAGATTTGTGCATCCACTTGCCGAGCACCGACTTCCCCAGAGTCAGAAAGTAGCGAAATTCGCTTGTTTTTCCGTACACGAGCAAGAAAAACAAATTCGGGATCACGCAACACAGCAATACTTTGATGATGAATGACCCAAAGCCCGTCTGCGGGAGCAGTGCACAGATGCACCATGTTGCTGCACCGGCGAAAGCCGTGAGGAGTGTGTTCAGCGCGTAGTGCACAAAATATTTGCCGACCGGAGCACCGAAGCCATGCCGGAACAGGATGTACGGTTCGACCCATGTGCAGGTGGACAGCGTGCTGACGACGGTACCGATGAAGATGCCGACGATGCCAAACGGCTTGGCCAGCAGGATCGACACGGCAAGATTGATCGCAGACTCGAAGAGCGGCTTGTGCCGGTCGTACCAGTATAGCCCCATGGCCTCGCGGAAGGTGAGCACGCTCTGGCGCATACCGGTCACATAAAAACTCAAAACGATCAGCAGCACGATGGGCATGGAAAACAGATAGTCCGCACCGAGCCAGAGCGAGATAAAGGGGTTGAACAGGACGACCAGACACACGGCGGAAAAGCCGTAGATCCAGCGCGTCAGAAGATCGACCCGCCAGAAGACCGCCTGCGCGTGTGCGGTGTCCTCCGCAGCGCACAGATTGCCGATGCTGGCCGTCATGGCGCGGAAGATCATGGAGTAGGCGGATTTCAGGCTCTGTGTGATCAGAAGATAGTTGGAATAGAGACCGACGGAGACGGCACCGACAAAATAGGCGATCAAGACGTTGTCCGTCCCGAACACGACGACGCTGCCGAGCTTGTGGGCGATCATGGCCCGGATGTTCTTGGAGATGTCCTGCTGTACCGGAGCGGGGAGCGGCTGCACGGTTTTCTGCTTCAAATACGGGTAGAGCCGGTCGGCTTTGCGCGCAAGGAGTGCATTGCAGACAAACGTTGCGCAGAGCTTCAGCGCAAGGTACAGGATGTAGTCCCCGGTCAGCAGCAGCGCCGCACACTGCGCGGCCGTGACCGCCATGCTGGTCTTATATTGGTAGGACGTGACGATGTGCTGCTTTTGGTCCGCACTGATCAGGGACTGCTTGTAGACCAGAAAATACGAGATCGAAGAATCCAGCACGAACATGAGGTAAATCAGGCGGATGTGCGGGATGTCGGGAATGTCGCGGATGATATACTGCAAAAACGGTGTGAGTGCCGCACCGAGCACGCCTACGGTGATGCCGATGATCGTGTAAAACTTCCGGTAGAGCGTCATCAGCGACAAAATCAGCTCCCGGTCACCCTCAGCCAGCGGCTTGTACATGCTGTAGGTAATGGCAGTGCCGACGCCGAGTTCTGCCAGCGAGAGCATGGTGAGAATGTTTGCAAATGTGCCATCCAGCCCCAGATACTCCTTGGTCAGCACGACCACGAAGATCTTACGGGCGATGAAATTCACCACGATCGCAGCCAGCTTGAACAACACGGCTGTTTTCAGGTTCCTGAGTGAGTTATCTGTTCTGGACATAGCGCCACCGTCCCGGTTTCATACAAAAATCTATAATAATCTATCATTCTCGCACCCATAAGTCAACGCCGATGCCGCGAAATGCCGTGTCTGCGGTATTTGTTCGCTGCGCAACGCAAAGGAGGTATTGTGATGAAAGGCATCATCCTCGCCGGGGGCTCCGGCACACGGCTGTACCCGCTCACGCGGGTCACGTCCAAGCAGCTGCTGCCCGTGTACGACAAGCCCATGATCTACTACCCGCTCTCGACGCTCATGCTCGCGGGCATCCGCGACATCCTCATCATCTCCACGCCGGAGGACACGCCGCGCTTCGAGCGTCTGCTCGGCGACGGAAGCCAGTTCGGCATCCGGCTGTCCTACGCGGTGCAGCCGCATCCGGACGGGCTCGCGCAGGCGTTTCTGATCGGGGTGGATTTCATCGGCGATGACACGTGCGCCATGATCCTCGGCGACAATATTTTCTACGGAAACCGCTTTCGCAGCAATCTGCGCGAGGCGGTCAAGGATGCCGAGGCGGGCTGTGCCACGATTTTCGGCTACCATGTCAAGGACCCCGAGCGCTTCGGCGTTGTGGAGTTCGACCAGAACAAGCGCGTGCTGTCCGTCGAGGAAAAGCCCAAAAACCCGCGCTCGAATTACTGCGTCACGGGGCTGTATTTTTACGACAACCGTGTCGTGGAAAAGGCGCGGCAGGTGCGACCCTCCGCGCGCGGCGAGCTGGAGATCACAGACCTCAACCGGCTCTATCTCGAGGACGACCGGCTGAAGGTGCAGCTGCTCGGCCGGGGCTTTGCGTGGCTCGACACCGGCACGGTCGAGAGTCTCATGGACGCAGCGGTCTTTGTTCAGACGGTGCAAAACCGGCAGGACGTCATCATTTCCGCGCCGGAAGAGGTGGCCTATCACATGGGCTGGCTCACGAAGGCGCAGCTGCTGGCTGCTGCCGCGCAGTATCAAAACGCGCCCTACGGTGCGCATCTGCGCGCGGTCGCGGAGGACAAGCTGGTGTTTGAGAGGGAACTGCATGACTAGATTCATAACCGGCGGCGCCGGCTTCATCGGCGCGAATTTCCTGTTTTATCTGCGTGAGCGCTATCCGGACGATCGGCTCGTGTGCATCGACAAGCTCACCTATGCCGGCAATCTCTCCACGCTCGCGCCGCTGCTCGGGCAGCCAAATTTCCGCTTTGCCAAAGTGGACATCTGCGACCGTGAGGCGGTCTACGCCCTCTTTGCCGAGGAGCGCCCCGACGTGGTCATCAACTTCGCGGCCGAGAGCCATGTGGATCGCTCGATCGCCGACCCGTCGCTGTTTTTGCAGACGAACATCATCGGCACGTCCGTGCTCATGGACGCCTGCCGCGAATACGGAAACATCCGCTTCCATCAGGTCTCGACCGACGAGGTCTACGGCGACCTGCCGCTTGACCGGCCGGAGCTGCTGTTCACCGAGCAGACGCCGCTGCACACGAGCTCGCCCTACAGCAGCTCCAAGGCCGCGGCCGACCTGCTCGTGGGCGCGTACGGACGTACCTACGGCCTGCCGGTCACGATCTCGCGCTGCTCGAATAACTACGGGCCGTATCAGTTTCCGGAAAAGCTCATCCCGCTCATGATCGTGAGCGCCCTCGCCGAGCGTCCGCTGCCGGTGTACGGGCAGGGACTGAACGTGCGCGACTGGCTGTATGTCACCGACCACTGCAAGGCCATCGACCTCGTGGTCACGCGCGGGCGTATCGGTGAGGTGTACAACATCGGCGGTCACAACGAGATGCGCAACATCGACATCGTGCGTCTCATCTGCCGCAAGCTCGGCAAGCCCGAGAGCCTCATCACCTACGTCGCCGACCGGCAGGGGCATGACCTGCGCTATGCCATCGACCCCGCGAAGATCCACACGGAGCTCGGCTGGCTGCCGGAGACAAAGTTCGCCGACGGCATCGGCCGCACGATCGACTGGTATCTTGCGCACCGCGCCTGGTGGGAGGAGATCGTCTCCGGCGAATACCAGAGCTACTACGCGCGGATGTACGGTGAGCGCCCGACGCCGGAGCAAACGTGAAACGCGCGGGAAAACGCATCCGCCGTGCGCTGCCGGCGCTGCTGCTGGCACTCGTGCTCACGGTGGGCATCTCGGCTGCCGTGTGCCGTGTTTCGCTCAAGACGACGGAATATACCGCCGCCGTGCGCGGGCTCACGGTGCCGCTGCGCACCGTCGTGCTCAGTGACCTGCACAGCCGCGAATACGGCAAGGACAACGCGGCGCTGCTCGCGCGCGTGGCGCAGCAGCAGCCGGATGCGATCTTCTGCGTCGGCGATTTTATTGACAGCGATGCAGCGCCGGCGCAGCTGCAGCGGCTGTATCAGCTCCTGCGCCGCCTCGGTGAGATCGCGCCGGTGTTCTTTTCGCCCGGCAATCATGAGATCACCTACATGGAGTCTCACGGCTCTGAGCTGCTTGACGCCGTGGCCGCGACCGGGGCGACCGTGCTCTACGACCGCTGGGTGCAGACGACGCTCGGCGATGCGGCCGTGCGCATCGGCGGCAGCTGCGGCCATTTTCGGGACATCAATCGCAGCGCCAAGCTCGACTATGCGATGGAGGAGACCATCGGCGCGGCGGATGTACCCGGCATCGTGCTGCTGCATATGCCGGAGAGCCTTCTGCTCGACGATGCGCGTGAGCGCTGGACGGGGCAGGTCTTTCTCAGCGGCCACACGCACGGCGGCGTGATCCGCATCCCGCTGATCGGCGGTCTCGTTGCGCCGACACAGGGACTTTTCCCGAAGTACGATCAGGGGAAGTTTACGGTCGACGGCCGCATGACGCTCATCATCACGTCCGGGCTCGCGGGCTATGCGTGCGTGCCGCGCGTATGTAATCGACCGGAGGTCTGCGTGGTGGATCTGATACCCGAGGAGGGAAAATGATATGACGGTCAGCGAAGCGCTGCTCAACTGCATATCCGCCGCTCTGGACGGGCGTGAGTGCGCACTGACGCTCGCGCCGGATGACTGGACGGCGCTGCTGCGTCTGGCGGGGGAGCAAAAGCTCCTGCCGCTCGTGTATGCGGCGGTGCGCGGCACGCCGGGCTTCGCCGCCGCGCCCGAAGCGGTGCGCGCAGCTGCGCGCCGGCAGACCATGCGGGAGGCGGCGGCGCAGACCGTGCACACGGAGGCGTTTTTGCGGCTCTATCAGGCGCTGCGCGCCGAGGGACTTGCGCCGGTCGTCGTCAAGGGCATCGTTTGCCGCGCTCTGTATCCGCAGCCGGAGCTGCGCCCCTCAAGCGATGAGGACCTGTATCTCACGGCGGCGGAGATGCCGCACTTTCACGCCGTGCTGCTGCGCGCGGGCTTTGTGCTGACAGAGCCGGAGCGCGACTACCGCAGCGCGCACGAGGCGCGCTATGTGCATCCGGACACGGGACTGGTCGTGGAGGGGCACTGGGCACTGTTTCCGACGGAATATGCCGTCTATGCCGCGCTCAATGTGCAACTGCCCGACCTGATGCAGCGGGCGCAGGACTGGGAGAGCGGCGGCGTGACGCTGCGCGTGCCCGATGCGTGCGACCATCTGATCTTTCTGCTTTTGCACGCGTTCAAGCATTTTATCAGTAGCGGCGTCGGCGTGCGCCAGCTGTGCGATATTGCGCTCTGGATGCGGCGCTTCGGCGCGCAGATCGATTGGCAGCGTGTGCGCGCGGCACTGCGCGCGACGCACAGTGAGGGCTTTGCCGCAGCGGTCATCGATGCTGGCGTGCATTGGTTCGGTCTTGAGCGCGCGGCGGCGCATATCCCGCCGGACTGGGAGACGCTCGAGAGCGCGGCGCTGCTCGCCGATGCGCTCTCCGGCGGCGTGTACGGCAGCGCGGACAGCACGCGCCGGCACAGCTGCACGATCACCATTCACGCGGCGGACCGGGCGCATCGCGGCGGCACGGGGCGCGCGTCGCTCTGTGCGGCGCTCTTTCCCGGGCGCGAGGTGATGGCGGGCTGGTATCCGTATGTCGCCCGCTGTCCGGCACTGCTGCCGGCGGCGTGGGCGCAGCGCATCTGGCGCTACCTGCGCACGCGCGGCAAGCACACCGGTGCGCAGGACAGTCTGCGTGTCGGCGCACAGCGCGTGGAGCTGCTGCGCCAATACCGGGTCTTATAAAATAACCGCAGCCCGTGGTATGTGTCCACGGGCTGCGGTTTTTTGGCTTTGTGTCATTCTGCGTCCAGCCGTTTTTCCAGACAGACGAGCTCTACGCCGGCGATGCCGTTGAAGGTGTACGGCGCGATGGCGGCCTCGCGGAAGCCGAGACGGGCGTAGAGCCGGCGGGCAGCGGCGTTTTTTGCATTCGTGTCGATGCGCAGCACCGTGCAGCCGAGCGCGCGGGCGCGCCGGGCGTAAAAGCGCACGAACTGCGTGCCGTAGCCGTGCCCGGCGATCGTCGGGTCAACGACGAGCGTGTGCAGCACGAGCACCTGCTCCGGCGGCGCTGCGTATTGCCACGGCACCTGCGCGTAGACCGGCACCTGCACTTGGTCGATGCGTCCGGCGGCAACGAGAACGCCATCATCCTCGAGCACGAACAGTGCCCCGTCGTCGAGCGCTGCCTGTGCGGTCGCGCGTGTCGGGTAGACGCCGCGCGCCCAGCCGACGCTGGCGGCGCCGGTCTCCTCTGCGGTGTGGATCGCGTCGTAGATCTGCTCGATGCGCGGCAGATCGTCTGCGGTCGCGGGACGGATGTCGATCATGGAGATACCTCCTTCTGCGGTGCCCGGAAGATGTCCTCCGGGATCAGGGCTGCGAGCGCGCGCTGTCCGGCGGGCGTGTGGTGCACGCCGTCGGTCGTGTAGGACGCGATGAGCGCGTCCGGGTCGTCGGGGTCTGCCAGAGCGTCCAGCGGGATGTAGCCGTCGGCGGGGCAGTCCGCGCTCTGAAACCACGCGTTGAGCTCCGGCCGCAGCGCGTCGAGCTCCGGCGACCACTGAATGTCGTCCCCGCGCCCGAAGAGGTTGCGCGTGTAGCCCTTCCACGGCGTGAGCTCGCAAAACCAGATGCGCACGCCCTGCGCGTGCGCCATGTCGGCGAGCGCGCGGTAGCCTGCGGTCATCTGCGCGAACGTGACCGGGGTCAGCAGCCCCTGCTTGCTGCGGCAGTGCGGGTGGATGAGATCGTTCGCGCCGAGCTTGACGAGCACCATGTCCGCGCCCGCCTGCGCGAGCACGTCGCGCCTGAAGCGCTTCACGCCCGCGCCGCCGAGGAGCTTCGCCGCGCGGCCGACGCCGTCGGCCACCAGCCGGTCGCCCTTGATGGCGGCCTGTGTAACGCTCACGCTGCCGATCCCATCGGCGCGCAGGCGCGCCGCCAGCAGACGCGGCAGCTCGTTTGCCACGGTCGAGTCGCCGAAGATGACGCACGTGTGCGTCCCGGGCGCTGCCAGCACGTCGATCTCCGTGAGCGCTGGGATGACCTCATATGCGCCGGTCTCCGCCGTGTGCTGCATCGGTATGGCCAGATGCAGCAGAGGGCGGCGTGTGCAGTTGCCGAGCTCGGCGCAGCTGCATCCGCCGATGAGTCCGATCGTGCGCATGGCGTTGATGCCGCGGTAAAAGACCGTGACGGTCAGCGTCTGCCCGGCGGTGACCGGCAGCGCGGCGGCATCGGAGGTGCAGCTCGTCCCGGCGGCGATGCGGACATGGCCCTCGCCGCCAAAGGTCACGGTGTGCAGCGTGTCGGGCTCGATGCCGCGCGCATCGTCCGCACCGATGGCGACGGTGCAGGCGGCCACGTGCAGCGGCAGCACGCCGAACACATTCGAGAGCGTCAGGCGCACGTGCGTGCCGCCGGCCGTGAGCTGCACGGCCGTGCGCGCGGACACGTCCGTCACGGCGACGCCGAGCCGGTCAAGGACGCCGGTCTCGGACAGGCTCGCGTCGATGGGGCTAGTGCTCCATGCGCTGACCCAGTGGCTGCGGATGCTGATTTCGTCCATAGCAAGACCTCCGGAATTTCGTGTGCTTCTGCCTTTAAGATAGGCGCGCGGCGCGCAAAAGTCAACCGCAAATGCCGCTCCCGGCTTTACAACACGGACCAAAACGTGGTATCATGCGCACAGAACAATTTTTACCGGACAGAGGAGGGGACAGCTGTGCCAGACAAGCGTCAGACACCGGCGGAGCGGCCGCCGAAAAAGCGCATGAGCCGCGGCACGCGCGTGCTGGTCATCATCGTGTGTGTGCTGCTCGCCATCGCGCTGCTGCTGGTCGCAACGGTATTGGTTTTGTCTGCGATCGGCCGCAATGCGCTGACCGACGATGACGGGATGAACATTTCCCGGGACGATGTGGAGTCGCTCGGCTCGGGCACGGTGCGCTACAATGACCGGCTCTATCGCTACAACACCGATATCGTCACGATCCTGCTCATGGGCGTGGACGAGCAGGTCAAGCAGGATGCCAACGGCATCTACGGCAACGCCAACCAGTCGGATGCGAACATCCTGGCGGTGCTCGATCTGCGCAACAAGGAGATGACGCTCATCTCCGTCTCGCGCGACGCGATGTGCACGCTCGACATTCTCGACAGCGCGGGTGAGCACGTCGGCACGGCTACGGCGCAGCTGGCGCTTGCATACGCCTACGGCGACGGGGCGGAGCGCAGCTGTGAGCTGACGAGCGCGGCCGTCTCGCGCCTGTTTTACGATCTGCCGATCCCGGTCTACGGCTCGATCTATATGCAGGGCATCCGCCAGCTCGTCGACAGCGTCGGCGGCGTGACGGTCACGCCGGACACGAGCATCCCCGGCTTTGCCGCCGGACAGCCCGTGACGCTCACCGGCAAGCTCACGGAAAACTACATCCGCTACCGCGCCGATTCGACCGAGGGCAACAACCAGCGTATGCAGCGGCAAAAGCAGGTCGTGCTTGCGCTCGTGCACAAGATGCTCGCACAGGTCAAGGAGGACCCGGCAAGCATTCTCGCGCTCTACAACAACGTCCGGCGCAACACCACGACGAACATCAACACCGCCATGATGGTCTATCTGGCGCAGCAGGCGAGCGGGATGCACTTCTCGGACGACATCGTCAATGTCCCCGGCACGTCGGTCATGGGCGAGCAGCGGCACGCGGAGTATCAGGTCGATTCGGACGCGCTGCTGGAGCTGATCCTGAGCATTTTCTATGAGCCGGTGGAGGGGTAACCGGGAAACGGATATTTTTTGCAATTACCCCTTGCAATTTGCGCGCAAATGATGTAAAATCATAGTACCTTTGAAAAGCTGTAAGTTTATGAATGGAGGAGTTCACAATGAAGCGTTTTGTGGCCATTCTTTTGATACTCGTTCTCGTGTTCGCCCTGTCGGCGACGGCGTTTGCCGCCGGTAGCGTCACCAGCCCCGAGAAGGGCAATACCGATGCGAATGTCACGCCCGATAAGGGCAACACCTCTCCGCAGACCGGTGAGTCTTTCAGCATCCTGTGGGTGATCCTTGCGGCCATCGCAGCGATCGGAGCGGTGCTGTTTTGCGGCAAAAAGCTGATTCGCGTCAAGTGAAGCAGCGGTCACATGGATAACAATGCCCCATGATCTTCATGGGGCTTTTGTTTTTATGAGGTGAACGATGAAGAAGAAAAAAATCCTTGTGCGCAGTGTACTGGTGCTTGTGGCGCTCGCGGCGCTGTGCGCGTGCGCGTGGTGCGTGTGGTACATCGTGCAGTACTATCAGGGGCAGGCCTTCGGTGACCGGATGCGCACCAACATTTCCGACGACGGCGGCAGCTTTCAGCTCGGGCGCGTGAAGATCCCGGTCGATTTTGATGAGCTGCAGACCATGAACCCGGATATCTATGCGTGGATCAAGATCCCGGACACGGACATCAGCTATGCCGTGCTGCAGCGCGGTGCGGAGGACGATCAGGAGTATTACTCCAAGCACAGCGAAAACGGCGCCTACTACAGCGGCGGCAGCATCTTCAGCCAGAGCTACAACCGGAAGGACTTTTCCGACCCCATGACGGTGCTCTACGGGCACAACCTGCGCAACGGGCGTATGTTCGCCCAGCTCAACGGGTTTTCGGATGCGGAGGTCTTTGAGTCGCACCGCTATATCTACGTCTATCTCCCGGACCGGATGCTCGTGTATGAGATCTTCGCGGCCTATCCGCACTCGAGCGAGCATCTGCTGCTGTGCCATGATTTTGCGGACGCAGAGGATTTCACGGCATATTTTGACGATGTGCGCGCGCAAAAAAGCCTGCAGGCCAATGTCCGCGAGGACGCATGGCCGCAGCCGGGCGACCGCGTGCTGACGCTCTCGACCTGCTACCGCGGGGACAATCACCAGCGTTATCTGGTGCAGGGCAAGCTCGTGGCGGAGGCCTACGCGAACTAACTGCATACGAAATATGAAAAACCGGCAGAGCCAACGCTCTGCCGGTTTTTGCGTCTGGATCGCTCAGCCGTGCAGGCCGTTTTCCTGACGCTCCATGTTTTCGATGACGATATCGTGGATGTCGCCGAGACCGGCGCAGTATTCGAGCACCTTCCAGGGCGTGTTCGTGTGGAAGTGGATCTTGATGAGGTCCTCGTCGCCCACGGCGAGCAGACAGTCGCCCGCGATGTTGGCGAGGATGTAGTCGTGGATCGCGTCCTCATCGAGGCCGTGGCCTTCGATGAGCAGCTGGGTGTCAAAACGGAATTCGAGCATGGTGAGCCTCCTTAGTCATCGAGCTTGAGCACGGCGAGAAATGCCTCCGTTGGGATCTGGACCGTGCCGAGCTGGCGCATTTTCTTCTTGCCTTCCTTTTGCTTTTCGAGCAGCTTTTTCTTGCGCGTGATGTCGCCGCCGTAGCACTTGGCGAGCACGTCCTTGCGCAGGGCCTTGACGGTCTCGCGCGCGATGATCTTACCGCCGATCGCGGCCTGTACCGGGATCTCGAACAGCTGCCGCGGGATGTTCTCCTTGAGCTTCTCGCACAGCTTGCGCGCCCGTCCGTAGGCCTTGTCCTTGTGGGCAATGAAGCTCAGCGCGTCGACCTGATCGCCGTTGAGCAGCATATCCACCTTCACGAGCTCGCTCGGGTGATAGCTGGAAAATTCGTAGTCAAGCGAGGCGTACCCCTTCGTGCGCGCCTTGAGCGTGTCGAAGAAGTTGTAGACGATCTCGTTGAGCGGCATCTCGTAGTGCAGCTCCACAAGGCGGCTGTCGAGATACTGCATATTCTTATACTCGCCGCGCAGATCCTGGCACAGCGGCATGATGTTGCCGACAAATTCCTGCGGCGTGATGATCGACACGTTCACATACGGCTCCTCCGCGACTTCGATGGACGCAGGGTTCGGGTAGTCATGAGGGTTATCGATCATGAGCACCGTGCCGTCGGTTTTCGTGATGCGGTAGATGACGCTCGGCAGCGTCGTGATGAGGTCGAGGTCGAACTCGCGCTCGAGACGCTCCTGAATGATCTCCATGTGCAGCATACCGAGAAAGCCGCACCGGAAGCCGAAGCCGAGCGCGACCGACGACTCCGGCTCGAACGAGAGCGAGGCGTCGTTGAGCTTGAGCTTTTCGAGCGCGTCGCGCAGATCGGGGTACTTTGAGCCGTCCTCGGTGTAGATGCCGCAGTAAACCATCGAGCGTGCCGGGCGGTAACCGGGCAGCGGCTCGGCGGCGGGGCGGGCAGTCTCGGTGACGGTGTCGCCCACGCGCGTGTCCTCCACGTTTTTGATGCTTGCGGTGAAGTAGCCCACGTCGCCGCAGCCGAGCTCATCGCACGGGTCAAGCCCGATGGGACGCAGATGCCCGACCTCGAGCACCTTGTAGGATGCGCCGGTGGACATGAGCGTTACCTCCATGCCGCGCCGGAGCGTGCCGGAGATGATGCGCATGAGCACGATGACGCCGCGGTAGCTGTCATACTGGCTGTCGAACACGAGTGCCTGCAGCGGGGCATTCGGGTCGCCCTGCGGGGCGGGGACGTTGTCGACGATGTCGTCGAGCACGGCCTGAATGTTGATGCCCTGCTTGGCCGAGATCTCGGGCGCGTCCATAGCCGGGATGCCGATGATGTCCTCGATTTCGGTCTTGGTGCGCGCAGGGTCGGCGGCGGGCAGGTCGATCTTGTTGATGACCGGCAGGATCTCAAGATCATGGTCGAGCGCAAGGTAGGTGTTGGCAAGCGTCTGTGCTTCCACGCCCTGCGAGGCGTCCACGATCAGCACGGCGCCCTCGCACGCGGCGAGCGAGCGGCTGACCTCGTAGTTGAAGTCCACGTGCCCCGGCGTGTCGATGAGGTTGAGCGTGTAGACCTTGCCGTCACGGTGATAGGTCAGCCCGACGGCGCGCGCCTTGATCGTGATGCCGCGCTCGCGCTCGAGATCCATGTTGTCGAGCAGCTGGTCCTCCATTTCGCGCTGATCCACGGCGCCGCACAGCTCAATGAGCCGGTCGGACAGGGTGGACTTGCCGTGGTCAATGTGCGCGATGATCGAAAAATTGCGGATGTTTTCTTGTGGGATCATAGGGAAATCTCCTCCAGTGCGGCCTCGGCGCGGTCAGCGGCTGTGCGCACGTCCTGCACGAGCGCGCGCAGTGCCTCGAGCTGTTCGGGCGTGCAGGTCGGGCTCGGCGCACGGCCGAGCAGAAAGTCGGCGCTCACGCCGTAGTAATCGCACGCCCTGCACACGAACGCGAGCCCGGGCTCACGCGCACCGTTTTCGTAGTGGGACAGCAGCGCCTGACTGATCTTCAGGTCGGCCGCGACCTTGCGCTGGGACAGCCCGCGCGCGTGGCGCAGCTCCGACATGACGACAGCAAAATTGCGTTCCATGCCGCACCTCCTGTAACATTCATGATAACGGACTGTATTTTACCACGCCCGCGCCCAAACGGCAACAACCTCTTTATAAAATCGCGCGCAAGACTTGAAAAACGTCGAACGGGGTGTTACACTATTTACTTGTGAAACCATGTTCACAGCAAGCAGAAAATAGATGAATATATTGGAGGAAAACACCATGTTCGAAAATCTGGTTGAAGTTCTCAAAGCCAATCCGCGCAAGATCGTTTACACCGAGGGCACCGACGCCCGCATCCTCGAGTCCGCTGCCCGCCTGAAGCAGGGCGGCTTCCTGACGCCGATCCTTGTCGGCAATGTCGATGACGTGAAGGCGGCGGCCAAGGCCGGCAACTTCGACATCGAGGGTCTCGAGATCATCGACCCCGCCAACTATGACAAGATGGACGAGATGGCCCAGTGCATGTTCGACCTGCGCAAGGGCAAAATGACCATGGAAGAAGTCCGCGCCAACCTCCAGAAGGGCAACTACTTCGGCACCATGCTCGTGAAGATGGGCGTGGCCGATGCCCTGCTCGGCGGCGCGACCTACTCCACCGCGGACACTGTCCGTCCGGCGCTGCAGCTCATCAAGACCAAGAAGGGCGCCCACCTCGTGAGCTCCTGCTTCATCATGGTCCGCGGCGATGAAATGCTCGCCATGGGCGACTGCGCCATCAACATCGACTATCAGGACAACGTCGACAAGGCCACCGGTGAGGTCACCTTCTCCGCCGCGCAGAAGCTGGCCGAGGTCGCCATCGAGACCGCCAAGACTGCCGAGATCTTCGGCATGGATCCGAAGGTCGCCATGCTGAGCTTCTCCACCAAGGGCTCCGGCAAGGGCGGCACGGTCGCGCTCAGCCATGACGCCACCGTCATCGCCAAGGAGCTCGCGCCCGAGCTGAAGCTCGACGGTGAGATGCAGTTTGACGCTGCCGTCTCCCCGGTCGTCGGCCAGCTGAAGTTCCCCGGCTCCCCGGTCGCGGGTCACGCCAATACCTTCATCTTCCCGTGCATCGAGGCCGGCAACATCGGCTACAAGATCGCGCAGCGTCTGGGCGGCTTTGCGGCCTACGGCCCGATCCTGCAGGGTCTGAACGCGCCCATCAACGACCTGTCCCGCGGCTGCGACGCCGAGGAGGTCTACCAGATGTCCATCATCACGGCGGCTCTGGCCTGATCGGTTTTCGTCCAAAACGTGTTTCCGGCGCTGTTATTTTAACAGCGCCGGTTTTTTGAAAGGGGAGAGCGCCTGTGGAGCGCGAGGAATATATGCGCGCGGCACTCACGCTCGCGCACGCCGCGGCGGCCGACGGGGAGGTGCCGGTCGGCTGCGTGATCGTCGACGCCGGGGGCCGCATCATCGGCCGCGGGCGCAACCGCCGCGAGCGCACGCACCGCGCCGATGCCCACGCCGAGATGGAGGCCATTGCCGAGGCGTGCCGCGCGCGCGGCACGTGGCGGCTCGACGGCTGCACGCTCTACGTCACGCTGGAGCCGTGCCCCATGTGCGCCGGGGCGATCATCAACGCCCGCATCCCTGCCGTATACTACGGGGCGAAGGATGACAAGGCGGGCTGCTGCGGGTCGGTGCTCAACCTCTTTGAGGAGCGCTACGGTCACCACCCCGCCATTTACGGCGGCGTGCTCTCGGACGACTGCGCGGACGCGCTGCGCGCGTTCTTCGGCGGTCTGCGCGGATAAAAAGCATGCGTCCCGATCGTTCGGGACGCATGCTTTTTATTTATTCCTGAATCTCATCCATCAGCTCGTGGTAAAACACGTCGAGCACGCCGACGTAGTGCGGCTTCCACGGCTTGAGCCGGCCGCAGTAGTGGATGATGACCGTGTGCGTGCGCACCCAGTCGAGATCGACCGGCTCGGCAAGCAGCTGCGCGTTGTGCAGCGCAAGGATGCGGTCGCTGAGGTTATAGACCATGCTGTCGAGCAGGTGCACCCGGTCGCCGTAGAGCGCGGTGAGAATGTCCTGATCCGGCAGCAGGAACACGTCCTGCTTTTCGTCGGCGAACGCGCGCACGCGCTCCATGTCCAGATCGGCGCGCAGGGCCGGGAGGTTATACAGCAGCACGCCGGTATTGATGTAGGGCGCGGCCTCGTCCATGCCCAGACGCGCGGCGTTGAGCTTTTCGAGCAGCTTGCGCGTGTGCGTGCAGGCCATGAAATACGCATCTCCGAACGGCGCGGCATACAGCTGCGTGAGGGGATTGATGATGACCGTGTCCGCATCGAGGTAGAGGATGCGCTCGAGCGTGTCCGGCAGCAGCAGGGGCGCTGCGATGCGGTAATAGATCTGGCGCGGGTAGCGCTTCGACTCCGGAAAGCCGTCGAACATCGCGGGGTCGACGAACACAAAGTGCAGCCCGACCTCGGGCAGCGCCGCGCGCACGCGCTCCTCATCGGCGGGCGTGAGATCGGAGTGCAGGATAAAGACCTCGTAATGGCTCGCGCCGCCGTGCAGCAGCACGCTGCGCATACAATTTAGAAATGTGGGGATATAGCCCCCGTTGATCGCAAAGAGCAGGTTCATACGCGTTCCTCCCGAATGCGCTGCAAAATGCAGACGGTCATATGACGCGCGGGCGCTGCCGATGCAGCGCCCGCGAAAGTCTGTGTGTTATTATGCCTTCGGTGTGCCGTCGGGGTTAAACAGCGGCAGCTTGCCCAGCACGGTGATGTCGGGGCGGTCGTTTGCGTCGCCCTCGGCGAGCACGGCCATCTTGCCGACGATGATGCCGCCGGCCTCGTTGACGAGCTCCTCCATCGCGCGCAGCGACTCGCCGGTCGAGATCACGTCGTCCACGATGACGATGCGTTTGCCGTGGATCAGCTCCGCGTCCGTCTGGTCGAGCACGAGCGTCTGCACGCCCTGCGTTGTGATGGACTTGACGTGCACCTGAAACACGCTGCTCATGTAGGCCTTGGCCTTCTTGCGGGCGACGAAGTATTTGTCCGCACCGCTTTGACGGGCCATTTCATACACCAGCGGGATGGCTTTCGCTTCGGGGGCGATCAGATAGTCATATTCCGGCGTCAGCTTGAGCAGCTCGGCCGCGCAGTGCACGGTCAGCTCCACATCGCCAAACATGACGAACGCGCCGATGTACAGGTCATCGGAGACCTTGCACAGGGGCAGATCGCGCTTTAGCCCGGCGATATCCATCTCATATGTCATTTGAAATTCCTCCTAATCATAATCACAGGATAACAAAGACATTATACATGAACGCCGGAAAAATGCAAGACTCCCGACGGCAAAAGATGTCTTAGTGTATGTGTCATATGGACGAATGTGTTTCGAATATATTTCAGTAAAGTTACCCATTCGAAAACAGAATATCAAAATAATGGGAGTTGCCATTTTCGTGACGCCGTCAGAATATCTAAAAAGTGGTCACGTTCGGCTGGCCCAATCTATGGCATCGTCTAAAATGAACAGTTTGTGAACGAAATTCACGAAAAACGGTTGCGAATTTCGGGTTTTTAGTGTAAATTAGCAATAAGTTCATCGAGAATTTCCCACTTGCGGTTATGGATGCCCGGACGAAGCGGTTATCGTCCGGCGCTATTGGGGGGAGTTCCGGGGAAAAGCAATTTGAAATTGGAGGAAAAACAATGGACGAAAACAAACGTGGTTCATTTGGCAGTACAATCGGCTTTCTGCTCTCTGCCATCGGTTCCGCCGTCGGCCTCGGCAACATCTGGGGCTTCCCGTACAAGATGGGCAGATGCGGCGGCTTCACTTTCCTGATCGTTTACCTGGCTCTGGCGGCATTTGTCGGCTTCGCGATCATGCTCTCTGAGCTGGCGATCGGCCGCAGCACCGGCTTCGGCCCGGTCAACGCCTACAAGAAGATCTCGAAGAAGTTCAAGTGGATCGGCTGGCTGGCCATCATCGCCCCGTTCCTGATCATGACCTTCTACTCGGTCCTCGGCGGCTACTGCATCTATTACATGGTCATCAACGTCGTCGGCATGTTCAGCGGCATGCCGGACAGCAGCTCCTTCGGGGCTCTGCTCACCAACCCGTGGGCCAGCATCGGCTGCATGGTTCTGTTCATGGCCATCTGCTATCTCATCAACCGCGGCGGTGTCGGCGGCGGCATCGAGAAGTTCAACACGATCGGCATGCCCGCACTGTTCGTCATGCTCGTCATCGTCATCATCCGTGCCTGGACGCTTCCGAATGCGGACGTCGGCCTCAAGTACATGTTCGTCCCCGGCTACGCTCTGAAGGCGGGCTTCTTTGACAAGGCCCCCGGCTTTATGGAAGTTCTCGCAACGGCCGGCGGCCAGATGTTCTTCTCCCTGTCTCTTGCCATGGGCGCCATGATCACCTACGGCTCCTATCTCGGCAAGGGTGAGAACCTGCCGAAAAACTCCGTTATCATCGTTATCTCCGATACCATGGTCGCCATCATGGCCGGTCTCGCCGTTATCCCGGCGGCCGTCGCCAACGGCATCGCCAAGGGCATGGCCGTCTCCGAGATCAAGCTCGGCGGCCCGGACCTCCTGTTCGCCACGCTGCAGGACGTGTTCCATGACATGGGCACCATCGGCGGCATCTTCGGCCTGATCTTCTACGCCCTCGTTCTGATCGCGGCCATCTCCTCCGCCATCTCCCTGATCGAGGCGGTCTCCGTCACCTTCATCGACCACGCCAGCGCCAAGGGTCACGAGCGTGACCGCAACAAGGTGCTCGCCGTCGTCTGCCTCGCCATCACCCTGCTGGCCTGCCTCGTCGCGGTTGACGGCCTCGGCTCCAACGGCATCGCGCCGAAGGATCTGTTCCACATCAACTCCAAGGCTGACTGGTGCGCTGACTGGCTCGACTTCATGGATATGATCTCCGAAGGCATCGCCATGCCGCTCGGCGCCATGCTCATGTCCATCATGGTCGGCTGGGAGATCAAGCCGAAATCCCTGTACGGCGAGATCGACAGCGGCTACAACGGCAAGATCCACGGCTTCTACACCTTCTGCATCAAGTATCTCTGCCCCGTGATCATGTTCTTCATCCTGCTTGTGCAGATCAGCACGTTCTTCGGTCTGGGCTGGTTCAACTGATCGCAGCAGCGTAAGCTTGCAACCCAACAAAACAACCGCAACCGGCAGCCTTCTGGCTGCCGGTTTTTGTTGTGCCGTGCGCTGCGGCGGCCACCGTGCAGTCCTGCGTCCGGACATGGAAAAAGCGCCGTGCAGATCGCTCTGCGCGGCGCTTTTCCGCTGGGGGGGAAAAGAAGATGGAGAAAGAAAAAGAGAGGATGCATAAAACGCTCGGCGGCGGGGCGGTCACCCGCCGCCGGAGTTGAGGAGAAGCAAATTATTTCGTGCTGTCGCTGGCGCGGTCGAAGGTGACGGTCAGCTTCAGCGTCTCGCCGCTGCGCGAGACGGTCAACGTAGCGCTCTCACCGGCGGAGTACCCGCGCAGCGCACTGCGCAGCGCATCGCCGGAGGAGACAGCCGTGTCGTCGATGGCGGTGATGATGTCGCCCGCCTTCAGACCGGCCTTCTCGGCGCAGCTGCCGCTGTTGACGGCGTTGACATACGCGCCATCCGGCATGTTGTAGTACTGCGCGGCGCTGTCCGGAATGGTCTGCAGCGTGATGCCGAGCTGGGCGCGGTCGGTCACGGTGCCGTTTTTCATGAGGTCGTTTGCGATGGCCACGGCGTCATTGACCGGGATGGCGAAGCCCAGACCCTCCACGCCGGAGGAGCTGTATTTCGCGGTCACGATGCCGATGACCTGACCGGAGGTGTTGTACACCGGACCGCCGGAGTTGCCGGCATTGACGGCGGCGTCGATCTGGAACATGTTGATGCCGCTGTCGGTGCCGTCGGAGGTGGTGATCGTGCGGTCGAGCGCGCTGATCATGCCGCTCGTCATGGTGAACTCCAGCTCGCCGAGCGGGTTGCCGACGGCGTAGACCGTGTCGCCGACAGACATACTGTCGCTGTCGCCGAAGGTGACGGGTGTCACGCCGGTGGCGTCGACCTTGAGCAGGGCAATGTCATTGTCCTCGTCCACGCCGACGATGGTTGCCTGATAGGTCGTGCCGTCGTAGGTGAGCACGGACACGGCGTAGCCGTACTGGTGCGCGGTGGAGATGACGTGGTAGTTTGTGAGCACGTAGCCGTCCTCCGTGATGAAGAAGCCGCTGCCGCAGCTCGCCTGCGAGCTCGTCTGGCCGAAGTAGTTGGTGTAGGTCACCTCGGTCGTGATGGCGACGACCTGCTTGCATGCCAGATCATAGATCGACGAGGCGGAGCTGGTGTCGGCTTTGACCGGCTGCGTCACGAGTGTGCCGCTCGAGGCGGAGGCGGAGCTTCCCGCGCTCTTGCCGGAGCGGTTGATGAGCCCCGCGACTGCGCCGCCGCCGAGTCCGCCCAGCAGTGCACACACGAGGCACAGGCACGCGATGCGCGTGATGAGACGCTTCTGTTCGGGCGTGCGCGCGGTCCTGGGCCTGCGGGCGCGGTGCTTGCGTTTGGGCTTTTCCGCCCATGCGTCGGCGTCCGGCGTGTAGTAGCGCGGCGGGGTATTGGCCGCGTCGCCGCTGGGCTGGAAGTTCGCGTCTTCATAGCTGCGCTCGGCCTCTGGGCGGACGATGTGGTAGGTCACGTCGTCACTGCCGTCCACCGGCGCGCCGCAGTTTGCGCAGAAGCTGGCACCCGCCTTGAGCGCCGCACCGCACTGCGGGCAGGTGCGCGCCGCGGCGGTGTCGTCGTCCGTGGGCGTCTGTGCCTGCGCGGATGTGTTCGCGTCCGCCTCTTGGGCTGCGTCCGATGCTGTGGGGTTTTGTTCCGGCTGTTCGCTTTCGGGGAAATTGGAAGCGTCGTTCATGTTGTTTGCCTCCCGGCTGTGTTGTTTTTGAAGTGTCTATATCGTAGTCGATATTTGTAACACGCGCATGAACAAAGGGAGAAGATTTTTCGAATATTCCCGAAAGCATTTGTGAACACTGCGTCTGATTTATGAACGCGCGGCAAAAAACCGCCCGCACAGATCCTGTGCGGGCGGCGGATGTTGTTTGTGCGGTTTATCTGCCGGAGCTGCTGTCAGCCGTTTCGTAGGTGTTGGCGGCCGGCTGCGTGCCAGGCTCGCCGCCGTACTTGATCGAGTCGCCTTCGAGCAGCGGCTCGATGCCGTGCGCGCGCAGCCACGCGAGCGTGCGCGTGGAATCGGTCAGCGGGGTGTAGTCGACGTCGGCGTAGGTCGTTTCGCCTGTTGCCGGGTCGTACTGGCTGAGCTGATAACTGATGGTCACGGCATAGGCCGTGCTCTGCCGCGTGCCGCTGTCGGTCAGCCAGGCGCGGCCCATGGTGCCGTCCGCGCAGTCGGGCACGATGGCGTTTTCGTACAGGTCGAGCGCCTGCTCGGCCGTGAGCTCCATGTAGAGGTAGTCACCGCTTTCGGTCTCATAGCCGATGTTGGCGTAGGTGAGGTGCTCGAGCGTCACGGCCAGCTCCGGCGTGTTGCGCATGGCGCGCGCTTCGTCGCAGTTGAGCACCTGCTCGATCTGCGCCAGACGCGTGCTCGTGTCGGGGAGCGTGTATTCGCGCATCAGCACCTTGCCGTTCGAGAGCTTGTAGGTCAGCTGCAGACTGGTGACGCTGGTGTCGTCCGTGATCTTTTCGCGCTCCGCCACGACGGCGCGGTGGATGTCCTCCACGGCCTGAATGTTCTCCGCCTCGGTGAGCGTGGCGTTGTAACCGTTGCAGATGATGCGCACGCTTTTGACCTGCGCGGTATCCGGGATGCGGCGGGCGTAGCCCGAGAGGTCGCACTTCGCGCCGACCACGACGAGGCAGCACACGGCCGCCGTGACCGCGCAGCCGCGCCAGACCGTGCGCGGGATGCGCAGGGACTTGCGGATGACCATCTCGCTGATGACAAAGCCGAGCGCCGCGCCAAGAACGGTCAGCAGCAGGAACGGCGCCAGATGTGTCCGGTAGGCCGGCACGTTGAGCAGCATGCCGTACACGCCGACCGGCATTGCCAGACCGGCGAAGAGCGCCACGATGTACTTCAGCACCGGCTTGAGCACCGGGATGGCGACGGTGTCGCCCGCGCTCTCCATGCGGCGGCGCCGGTAGAGCTGACCCGCGCACACGAGCAGCAGCAGCGCGAACGCCGCCCAGACGAGCGGATAGGTCCAGCCGGAGAAGTTGGAAATGGCGACCTCCGCCTCCGTGCCGCTGATCGGGCGCACCAGATCGGCGTGACCGACACTTGTGCGCCGCATGAACAGCACCAGCGGGGAGAGCCAGTCGACCGGCAGATCCACCATGCCCGACATGCCGTACACGAACATGTAGAGCACGGATTCGATGAGCACCTGGAAGCCCACGGCGATGAAGTTCACGAGCAGGTACAGGCACGGCAGCATGACCACGTGGCCGGTGAACATGGCGCACAGCACGGCGATGCCGTAGAACACGACCGTCTCGAGCGCGAGTATGCCCAGCCAGGTGAGCAGCGGCTCGATGACGAGCGTGAAGCGCACCGCCTCGATGAGCACGGCAAGACCGAACACTACGACCTCTGCCGACAGCAGCATCGCAAGCCCCGCCAGCAGATGCGTGCGGAACATACACCCGCGCTTTATGGGCAGCGACGCTGCCAGCCCCGCGCCGCGCGGCGTGTACAGGTAGCCGAACATGGCAGCGGCCGCGAGCAGACCCGCGCAAAACGCCGTCAGCGGCAGCAGCATCTGCGTCTCGGAGAGAATGACGTTCGAGAGGTAGCTGATCTGCTCGGTCGACACATACGGTATCGTCGAGCGCGCGTTGAGCAGCACACCCGGCAGCAGGATGAACAGGATCACGCCGTAGATGACCCACAGCGGCCACCAGCGCGACAGGCACTTGCGAAATTCCGTCCCGTTACAGAAGGATGTCTTTGACGGCATAGTCTGCACCTCCCAGTTCATAAATAAAGATCTCCTCGAGCGTCAGCGGCACGACGTCGAGATACTGCGGCTGCGCGGTCGAGAGCCGGTTCATGACCTCGGCGGCGTCGCCGTGCACGATCAGCGTGTGCAGGTGTCCCTGTGCGCTGCGGTGCAGGATGTCGAGCCCCTCGGGCAGCTGCGCCTCGTCCGGCAGGGCGACGAACACCTTGACGATGTTGGCCTGCAGCTCCGCGAGCGGATGCTCGAGCAGGACCTTGCCGCCGTTCATGATGCCCACGTGGTCGCACACGTCCTCAAGCTCGCGCAGATTGTGCGACGAGATGAGCACGGTCGTGCCGTTTTCGGCGACGTCGGCCAGCACGAGATTCCAGACCTGACGGCGCATGACGGGGTCGAGCCCGTCGACCGGCTCGTCGAGCACGAGCACATCCGGCCGCAGGCACATCGCCAGCCAGAACGCGGCCTGCTTCTGCATACCCTTGGACAGGCGGCGGATCTGCCGCTTCGGATCGAGCTGAAACACCTCGCCGAGCTTCTGATAGCGTTCGGCGTCGAACTTCGGGTAGATGCCGCGGTAGTAGCGCATCATGTCCGGGATCGTCGCCTGCGGGAAATAGAACACGTCGTCCGGGATGTAGGCGATGCGCGCCTTGACGGCCGGGTTTTCGTACACGGGCTGACCGTCGATGTCGATCGCGCCGCTGTCCGGGCGATAGATGCCCGTCAGATGGCGGATGAGCGTGGATTTGCCTGCACCGTTCGGCCCGACGAGACCGTACACTGCGCCGCGCGGCACGGTCATGGTCACGCCGTCGAGCGCGCGGAAACCGTCAAACGTTTTGACAACGTCTCTGACTTCAATCATGTGTTCGTTCCTCCTTCCGGAATGCGGCGGCGCAGCTCCTCACTGCGCATGCCGAGGTACAGCAGCTCCTGTACGGCTGCGTCAAATTGCTGCAGCAGCGCGTCCTGCCGCGCGGGATCGTCCGGGATCTGGACGCAGACGTAGCTGCCGCGCCCGGTGACGGAGCAGATGTAGCCCTCCGTCTCCAGCTCGCGGTAGGCGCGCTGGATCGTGTTGGGGTTGATGGTCAGCTGTGTCGACAGCTCACGCACCGAGGGCAGCTTCTCGCCCAGCGGCAGCGTGCCGGACACGATCAGCCGGCGCAGCCCGTCACGTACCTGTTCGTAGATCGGCCGGGGATCGCGGTAATTGATCGAGATCGTAGTGCAGCACCACCTTTCGTAGCGTATTAACTGTATTAACCGTGTTGGTACAGTTAGGTTACCATGCGGCGCTGCGTCTGTCAAGGAGTAAGATGGTTTTGGGCGCAAAAAGTTCCCGGACGACGTTGTGCCGTCCGGGAATGGTACAATAATATTACTTCTGCTCCTCGCGGCTCTCGAGATAGACCATGAGCGTCGTGATGTCGGCGGGGGAGACGCCGGAGATGCGGCTGGCCTGACCGAGACTCGCGGGGCGGATGTCGCTAAGCTTCTGCCGCGCCTCGAGCCGCAGACAGGATACCTCCCGATAGTCGAGATCCGGCGGCAGCAGCCGCTCCTCGAGCCGGGTGAACTCCGCCACCTGCCGCAGCTGGCGCTGGATGTAGCCCGCGTATTTGAGCCGGATCTCCGCCTGCTCGGTCACGACGTGCGGCAGCTCCGGCCGCGCGGGGTCAAAGGGCGCGAGGTCGGCGTAGGTGATCTGCGGCCGGCGCAGGAGGTCGGCAAGGCTCACGCCAGAGCTTGTCGGCGCGGTGCCGCGCGCGGTGAGCATCGCGGCGAGCGCGGGGGTCGGCGCGAGGTGCGTTTTCTCCAGCCGGGCGCACTCGGCGTCTACCAGCCGGTATTTTTCCTGTACGGCGGCAAAGCGTTCATCCGACACAAGCCCGATGCGGTGTCCGATGGCGCTCAGGCGCTCGTCGGCGTTATCCTGCCGGTGCAGCAGGCGGTATTCCGAGCGGGAGGTCATGATGCGGTACGGCTCGTTCGTGCCCTTGGTGACGAGATCGTCCACGAGCGTGCCGATATACCCGTCCGAGCGGCGGAGGATCATCGGCGCGCGCCCAAGCAGCTTGAGCGCCGCGTTCACGCCCGCAACAAAGCCCTGCACCGCCGCCTCCTCATAGCCGGACGAGCCGTTGAACTGCCCCGCCCCGTAGAGACCGGGCACTTTCTTGGCCTCCAGCGTCGGCAGCAGCTCCGTCGGGTCGACGCAGTCATATTCGATCGCATAGGCGCAGCGGGTCATCTCCGCGTGCTCGAGCCCCGGCAGCGTGTGCAGCATCTCGATCTGCACATCCTCCGGCAGGGAGGAGGAGAAGCCCTGAATGTAGAGCTCCTCCGTGTCGAGCCCCATCGGTTCGATGAACAGCTGGTGGCGCGGCTTGTCGGGGAAGGTCATGATCTTCGTCTCGATCGACGGGCAGTAGCGCGGTCCGACGCCCTCGATCACGCCGGAGTAGATCGGGCTGCGGTCGAGGTTTGCGCGGATGATGGCATGTGTGCGTTCGTTGGTGTAGGTGAGGTAGCAGACGGCCTTGTTTTCGACCGGGTGCGTGGTGGAAAACGAGAACGGCTCGATCTCCTCGTCGCCCGGCTGCAGCTCCATGTGCGAAAAGTCGACCGTGCGCGCATTCACGCGCGGCGGCGTGCCGGTCTTGAAGCGGCGCATGCGCAGCCCCAGCGCCTGACAGCATTCGGCCAGCGGGCCCGCGGCCGCCAGCCCGTCGGGGCCGGAATCGCGCAGCACATCGCCCACGATCGTGCGCCCGTGCAGATACGTGCCCGTGGCGAGCACTGCCGCGCGGCAGCGGTAGACGGCGCCGTTTGCCGTCACGACGGCGCTGACATGCCCGTCCTCCGTCTCGACGGCGACGACCTCCGCCTGCTTGACGCGCAGGTTCGGCTGCAGCTCGAGCGTGTGCTTCATCACGGCCTGATACTTGCGCCGGTCGGCCTGCGCACGCAGTGAGTGCACGGCCGGGCCCTTGCCGCGGTTGAGCATCCGGTACTGGATGCAGGCCTGATCGGCCGCGCGCGCCATCTCGCCGCCGAGCGCGTCGAGCTCGCGCACAAGGTGGCCCTTGCCTGTGCCGCCGATGGCGGGGTTGCAGGGCATGTTGCCGATGGCATCCATATTGATGGTAAAGCAGACGGTGTCCAGTCCCAGCCGGGCGGCGGCCAGCGCGGCCTCAATGCCCGCGTGCCCCGCACCGACGACGGCGACGTCACAGCTTCCGGCGTCATAACGCATGACGAGATCCCTCCGGATTCTTCATTAGAATAGAATAACAACATTTCATTTTACCTGCTTTACGCCCGGATTGCAAGACAAGCCCGGGCGAAAACGGCGGCAGGGCAGCGAAAAATGCTTGTGCAGTATCTGCACAGCAAAATGCGAAAAAAGTCTTGCTTTATCGTGCTAATGTGGTAATATAACAGCGTGCTAACAAGCAAAACAAAAATTTGAGATATGAAGGAGAACCGACATGAAAAAGATGACCAAAGTGCTCGCGCTGGTGCTGGCGCTGGCGATGTGCCTGGCGCTGTGCGCCTGCGGCAAGGGCGAAAGCAAGGATACGGCCGGCGATAAGAAGACGTTCATTATGGGCGTCGATCCCGAGTATCCCCCGTTCAGCTATCTGGGCGACGACGGCAAGTTCACCGGCTTTGACGTGGAGATCTGCCAGGCGGTCTGCGACCTGCTCGGCTGGGATCTGCAGGTGTTCGGTGTCAACTGGGATCAGAAGCTCGTGCAGCTCGATTCCAAGGAGTGTGACTGCGTCTGGTCGGGCATGACCATTCTCGACAGCATGAAGGACGCCGGCTATGTGCTCTCCACCCCCTACTATGACAACACGCAGGTCATCATGGTCAAAGAGGGCAGCGACATCAAGTCCTCCGCCGATCTGGCCGGCAAGAATGTGGCCGTGCAGCTCGGCACCTCCGGCGAGTCCCTGCTGACCGAGGGCGGCGATCTGGAGAGCCTGGCCAAGACCTTCGGCAAGCTCACCACCTGCGACAGCTTCCTCAAGTGCTTCACCGAGCTGGGCGGCGGCGCCGTTGACGCCGTGATCGTCGACAAGCCGGTCGCCACCGACTATGCGCAGAAAAACAGCGGCTTCACCATCCTCAGCGAGGAGCTGGGCGCGGAGCAGTACGGCATTGCCTTCCGTTCCGGTGATCAGGAGCTGTGCAGCACCATCGAGGACGCGGTGCAGCAGCTGGTCGACAACGGCACCTATGCCAAGATCGCCGCGAAGTACCCCGACATCGTCAACAACCTGACCTACCTGAATAAATAAGTGTGAAATCCAGGCACATCTCCCGGAGGCCTCTGCGGCCTCCGGGAGCGTGCGCGTATCATAGAGGAACGACATGACATTACTTACTATCATCGCGAAGATGAGCGAGGGTCTCGGCAAGACCTGCGCCATTTTCTTTCTGACCCTTCTGTTCTCCCTGCCGCTGGGCATGATCATCACTTTCCTGCGCATGAGCAAGAGCAAGGTCATCTCGAGCGTGACCCGTTTTGTGGTCGCTGTGCTGCGCGGCACGCCGCTGATGCTGCAGCTGATCGCCGTGACCTACGGCCCGTACTATCTCTTCGGTACGGCGGTGTCGAAAAATAAGCTTATCCCCGTGGTCATCGCGTTTGCCATCAACTATGCGGCCTATTTCTCGGAGATCTACCGCGGCGGCATCGAGTCGATCCCGGCGGGACAGTATGAGGCGGCAAACGTCCTCGGCTATACCAAGGCGCAGACGTTTTTGCGCATCATCCTGCCGCAGGTCGTCAAGCGCGTCATGCCCAGCGTCACCAATGAGGTCGTCACGCTCGTCAAGGACACCTCCATGGCCTTCACGGTCTCGTATCAGGAGATGTTCACCATCGGCAAGCAGATCGCAAACTCGCAGACGAGCTTCACGCCGTTTCTCGTGGCGGGCGTGTTCTATTTCGTCTTTAACGCCATCGTCGATTTTGTCATGGGCAAGATCGAAAAGCGCATGGACTACTATAAGTAAGGAGGTGCTGTCATGAGCGTATTGGAACTCAATCACGTCAAAAAGTCCTTTAATAACGGCGAACTGCAGGTCCTGCAGGACATCAGTCTGAGCGTCGAAAAGGGAGAGGTCGTGGCCATCATCGGCCCGAGCGGCAGCGGCAAATCCACGCTGCTGCGCTGCGCTACGCTGCTCGAGCGCATCGACTCCGGCGAGGTCTGCTTTGACGGGCATTACGCCGCGCGCACCGGCGACGACGGCACCGCCGTCTACGCCGACAAGGCGGAGCTCAAGCAGATCCGCAACTATTTCGGACTCGTTTTCCAGCAGTTCAATCTCTTCCCGCACTACTCAGTGCTCAAAAACGTCATGGACGCACCCATCTGCGTCCAGAAGCGCGACCGTGCCGAGGTCGAAGCCTCGGCGCGCAGGACGCTTGAAAAAATGGGTCTCGGCGACAAGGCCGATGCCTATCCGTGCCAGCTCTCCGGCGGTCAGCAGCAGCGCGTGGCCATCGCGCGTGCGCTCGAGATGAACCCCGAGATCCTGTTTTTCGACGAGCCGACCTCCGCGCTCGATCCCGAGCTCACGGGCGAGGTGCTCAAGGTCATCCGCGCCCTCGCCGAGGAGCACATGACCATGGTCATCGTCACGCACGAGATGGCCTTTGCCCGCGCCGTGGCCGACAAGGTCATCTTCATGGACGGCGGCGTCATCGTCGAGCAGGGCGCGCCCGAGGCGGTCTTCGGCGACACGCAGCAGGAGCGCACGAAGCAGTTCCTCGCACGCTACAATGAGCGTCCGTGACGAAAATGTAAGAGAAAATTCAGTTTTTCCCTCTTGCATGACCGGGGGATATTCGGTATGATAAAAAGCGCATCGGTGTTCGATGCGCTTTTTTGATTTCTTCTTTCGGGAGGGTTTCCCTTGAAATACAGCAAACGGATCGCGGCGCTGCTGCTCGCGCTCACGCTGTGCTGCTGCGCGGCGTGCAGCAAGACCGTCGGCAGCTACCGTGTGGTCAAGACACTCAGCACGGAGCAGTTTCGCATCGGCTTTCGCGACGGGGATCAGGCGGCGGTGTATGTCAACGCCGCGCTCAAGGTGCTTGCCGCCGACGGGACGATCCACAGCCTTGCGCTCAAGTGGCTCGGCACGGACAACACGACCTTCGACAGCGATGCCGGTGCACTCGATGCGCTCGGCGACATTCCGCAGCGCACGTTCATCATGGGGCTCAATGAGGAGCGCTTCCCCATGAGCTACGCCGACGGCGACGGCTACAGTGGCTTTGACGTGGAGCTGGCGCAGGCGGTCTGCGCTCGCCTCGGCTGGACGCTGCAGTATCAGTCCATCGCCAACCGCAACGCCTACGTGGAGCTCTCGAGCGGCAACGTCGACTGTGCATGGGGCGGCATGGTGCTCGAGCAGACCGACAGCAAGGACAGCAAGAACAAGAAAAAGCAGAAGATGACGCTCACCGCGCCGTATCTGGAAAACCGGCTGCTGCTCATCGTGCGCGGCGACTCGAAGTATCGCACCGGCAGCAGTCTCAAGGGCACGACCGTCCTGCTCGGCACGGACGAGACGTACATGGATGCGCTCTCGAGCGAGGAGAAGCTCATGAAAAACTTCGGCGCCGCCCAGCGCGTCACCGGCGGGTCGAAGGCCTGCTTTGAGGCGCTCGCCGCCGGAAGCTGCGCCGCGATCGTTGCCGACAGCGCAGCGCTCGCCTACTACACGCACTGATGTCTGCCGCCCGCGCGGGCTGAAGCGCGGGCGGTTTTTGCGCTTTTTCATGCCGGACGGCAAAAAGGAATTCCGCTTTTGCCCCGACTGTGCTATACTATCTCTGTCCGCGCCTGTCGAACCGACAGAATATTTGCTTGCGCGGGCAGAAACACGGGTACGCCTATGTCGAACAACAAATACAAAACGCTCGTGTCCAACACCATGCTCATCAGCCTCGGCACCTTCGGCAGCAAGCTGCTGGTGTTTTTCATGGTGCGCTTTTACACGAGCTATCTCACACCGGCGGATTACGGCACCGCCGACCTCATCACGCAGACGGCCAATCTGCTCTTTCCGCTCATCAGTCTCGGCATCACGGACGGCGTGTTCCGCTTCGCCGTGGATCACACCGAGCAGCGGCGAAACATTTTTTCCGTCGGTGTGTATACGATCCTGGCGGGTGCGCTGCTGCTCGTGGCCATTTTGCCGCTGCTGGGGCTTTTCCCGCAGTTTGACGGCTTTCTCTGGCTGATCGCGCTCTACACGATGTGCTCGTGTCTGCACGCGCTGTGCGCGCAGTTCGTGCGTGCCGAGGGGCACACAGCGCTCTTCGCCGTGCAGGGCATGGTCAACACCGCGCTCGTCATCGGGCTCAACGTCCTTTTCCTCGTCGGCCTGCGCATGGGCATCACGGGCTATGTGCTCTCGGTCGCGCTGGCGGATCTGGCGTGCACGCTGTTTCTGGTCGTGCGCGAGCGGCTCTGGCGGCAGCTGATGCTGCGTCCCGGCTGGGCAGCCGCGCGGGAGATGCTGGCCTACAGCATCCCCATGATCCCGACGACGGTGTTCTGGTGGATCACGAGCGTGTCCGACCGCTATATGGTCACGGCCTACCTCGGCGTGGACGCCAACGGTATCTACGCCGTGTCGTACAAGATGCCGACGATCCTGTCGCTCGTGTCGAGCATTTTCATGGAGGCGTGGCAGTTTTCCGCCGTCTCCGAAGCGCAGGGCAGCCGGCGCGAGCATATCCGCTTTTTCTCGAAGGTCTGGTGCTCGTTCCAGTCGGTGATGTTCCTCGCCGGCGCGTGCATCATCGCCTTTGCCGTGCCGGAGATCCATGTGCTCACGACCGAGCAGTATTACGGCGCATGGCTGTATGTGCCGGTGCTCGGCATGGCCATGGTCTTTTCCGCGTTCGTGAGCTATCTCGGCAGCGTCTACATGGTCGAAAAGCGCAGCAAGCGCACGTTCGTCACATCCATGATCGGCGCGGTGCTCAACATCGCGCTCAACTTCCTGCTCATCCCGTCGAAGCTCGGCGTGCAGGGCGCGGCCATTGCCACGTGCGCGAGCTATTTCGTCGTGTTTGTCATCCGTGCGGTCGATGCGCGCAAGTTCATCCCGTTTCGGTTTTATGTCGTCGGCGTCACGGAAAACTGCATCCTGCTGACGGTGCAGACGCTCTTCATCGTCCTGCAGCTGCCAGGCTGGAAGCTCGCGCAGGGCGTGTGCATCGCGCTGCTGCTTCTGCTCAACCGCAAGCCGCTCATGGACGGGGCGGGGAAGATCGTCCACTTCCGCCGCTGACGACCGGATACTTTTCTCGGAGGATTCGAATTTGAAGATTTGGAACAGCCTGTTTGGGAAGCTCTTTATGACCTTCCTCATCTCTATGGTGCCGGTGCTCGAGCTGCGCGGCGCGATCCCGATCGGTGTGGCGCACGGGCTGGATTACCGCGCCGCCATCGCGGTGTCCATTGTCGGCAATCTCGTGCCGGTGCCGTTCATCGTGCTCTTCATCCGCAAGATCTTCGCGTGGCTGCGCACGAAGAGCGAGCGGCTCAATGCTTTTGTCACGCGCATGGAGCAGCGTGCGCTCAAAAAGTCCGACACCGTGCGCCGTGCGCGCTTCTGGGGCCTGTTCCTCTTTGTGGCCATCCCGCTGCCGGGCACCGGTGCGTGGACGGGCTCGCTCATCGCCGCCATGCTGGAGATGCGCGTCAGGGAGGCCTTCCCGCCGATCGCGCTCGGCGTCGTCACGGCCGGCATCATCGTCGCCGTTGTGACGTATGGCGCGGCGTCGCTGCTGTTTTAGCTCCAACGAGGACCGCTCTGCCGGGCCTCGTCGAGAGAGATCACAGCGCACTGCGGCACACAAAAAAATCCCGCTGTCCCATGGGACAGCGGGATTTTTTATGCATCTCTTTACTCGGCAAACGCCTTTTCCAGCGCCTCGAGCTCATCACGCAGCTCGTGCGGCAGCTTGTCGCCGAACTGCTCGAAATACTCGCGGATGCCCGCGCAGTTTTCGCGCCAGCTCTCGGCGTCGAGCGTCAGCAGCTGACGGAGCGTCTCGACCGTCACGCCGCAGCCGTCGAGGTTGATGTCCTCGGGCTTCGGCTCATAGCCGATGGGCGTCTCGTCCGCGCCCACCTCATCAAAGCAGCGCTTGAGGATCCACTCGAGCACGCGCAGGTTGTCGCCAAAGCCCGGCCACAGGAAGCGGCCGTTGTCATCGGTGCGGAACCAGTTGACATTGAAGATCTTCGGCGCGTTCGGCAGCTTTTTGCCCATGTCGAGCCAGTGCTGCCAGTAGTCGGCCATGTTGTAGCCGCAGAACGGGCGCATGGCCATCGGGTCGCGGCGCACAACGCCCACGGCGCCGGTCGCGGCGGCCGTCGTCTCTGAGGCCATCGTCGCGCCGACGAACACGCCGTGCGCCCAGTCGCGGGACTGGTAGACCAGCGGCGCGGTCTTTGCGCGGCGGCCGCCGAAAATGATCGCACTGATCGGCACGCCGGTGCCCTTGAAAAACTCCTCGCTGATGCACGGGCAGTTTTCCGCCGGTGCGGTGAAGCGGCTGTTCGGGTGCGCGCCGCGCGTACCGTCGCTGCCGTCCCACACTTCGCCCTTCCAGTTGCGCAGGTGACCCTGCGGCGGCTGCTTGGTCATGCCCTCCCACCAGACGGTCATATCGTCCTCATTGAGCACGACGTTGGTGAAGATGGTGTTTCGGCTCGTGGACGCGAGCGCGTTCGGGTTGGATTTTTCGCTCGTGCCGGGGGCGACGCCGAAGAAGCCGTTTTCCGGGTTCACGGCCCAGAGACGACCGTCCGGACCGACGCGCAGCCAGGCGATGTCGTCGCCGACGGTCCAGCACTTCCAGCCCTTTTTGCGGTAGCCCTCGGGCGGGATGAGCATGGCAAGGTTCGTCTTTCCGCACGCGGACGGGAACGCGCCCGTCACATAGCGCACCTCACCCTGCGGGTTCTCGATGCCGAGAATGAGCATATGCTCAGCCAGCCAGCCCTCGCGGCGGCCGAGCTCGGAGGCAATGCGCAGCGAGAAGCACTTTTTTCCCTGCAGCACGTTGCCGCCGTAATTGGAGTTGACCGAGACGATCTTGTTCTCCTCCGGGAAGTGGACGATGTAGCGGTTTTCGGGGTCGAGCTTGGCCTTGGTGTGCACGCCGAGGATCACATCGCTGCTGTCACCGAGCGCCTCGAGCACCTTTGTGCCGATACGCGTCATGATCGCCATGTTCAGCACGACATAGATCGAGTCGGTGATCTCGATGCCGTACTTGGCAAACGGCGTGCCGATCACGCCCATCGAGTAGGGGATCACATACATTGTGCGGTCGGTCATTGCGCAGCGCAGGATCTCGTGGAGCTTGGCCTTCATCTCGTCCGGATCCATCCAGTTGTTCGTCGGGCCTGCGGCCTCGCGGGTCTTCGAGCAGATAAAGGTCCGGCCTTCTACACGCGCCACGTCGTTCACGTCGCTGTGATTGAGATAACAGCCGGGCAGCTTTTCCTCGTTGAGCTTGATGAGCTCGCCGGTCTCCACGGCGATCTTTCTCAGGGATTCGAGCTGGGCCTCAGAGCCGTCGATCCAGACGATCTCTTTCGGGGTCGTGAGTTCGGCAGTTTTCCGCACCAGCTCCAGTACGGACGGGTTTTGCGTCAGTTCCATGTTGTGAGGTTCTCCTTTTTGACTAAAATTTCTCGACCTTGATCCGTATCTATACTACATTTCTCTGAAAACACCTTACACCATCCCGCCGCGCCTGTAAACCCCAAAACGGAAACTTTTCCTGTGAACCTTTTCACACAGGCGCATTTGTGCTACAATGCGCGCAGGATATTGTTCGCGCGAAGGAGGAAACCATATGTGGGAAACCGTTGTACCGGCGCTGTCGGTGCTGGCGGCTGAGGCGGTCATCCGCCGGAAGATCAACGCCCTGCCGCCCGAAACGTTCCCGCTGCGCATCGGGCAGCGCGTGCAGCTGCGCCGGGCATATAATCGCGGCCTGCTGTGCAGCAAGCTTGCCGACCGGCCGAAGGCGGCCGCAGCGCTCCAGACAGCGTCCGCCGCGGTGCTCGCGTCGATGACGGCGGTGTGTGTTTTCCGCCGGAGCAGCGCCGTGCTGCAGGTCGCCATGGGGCTGATGCTCGGCGGTGCGCTGGCAAACCTCGTCGAGCGCTGGGCGCGCGGTGCGGTCACGGACTATGTGTATCTTCCGCGGGCGGTCATCCCGTTTTTCCGGCGCATCATCTGGAACGTTGCCGATCTGAGCGTGTTTGCCGGCTGCCTCGTGGCGATCGGCGTGCTGCTGTGCGAAGCGATGTGATTATGTAAACCAAAGAGAGCAGAATACCCCATGTTCACAGAGCAGCCGGGGAGCACGAGGGGGCAAGCCCCCTCGGATGGAATTTTGGCTATCTTTTGCCTTCGGGCAAAAGAAACAAGACCGCGCCGGTGCTGCCTGCTGCGCTGGAAGACGAAGCTCACAGAGCAGCCAGGGAGCACGAGGGGGTAAGCCCCCTCGGATCAAAATGGGGCTATCTTTTATTTGCGCGAAGCGCAAATAAAAGATAGCCCCTTGTTCCAACATCAGAACAAGGGGCTATCCTGCGGTGTTCGGTTCCATCACCTTAGAACCTCCTTCAGTTTTCTTGCCGTGCACGGGTACTTGGCGCTGCACACGGACTCCGACCGCTGTGAAGGGAAATGCTCATTCAAGATTTCACACCACTGCGTGCCGTCTCCGGAATTACAGAACCCTGTCTGCTTCCGGTCGATTCAGTACATCGGACTCACCTCCAAGGCTTCCACTGAACCTTTATTGTAAAAGCGCCGCCCCTTGCGGGGTTGCGACTCTTCCTCTTTGCATCTTCAGTATAGCAGCAGCTTCGCACTTTGTCAATGTTTTAATAAACAAAAATGTAGAGCAATGTTCAGTAAAAATGCCGAATTTCCACCGTGCGCACGTGCCAACGCCCCGTGTGCGCGGGGCATTGGCGACCGGCTGCGCGCCGGCGCGCAGCCGGAAAAACCGCCGTGCGCATCCGTCGGCACACAGCGGCAGCTGTCTCGTATCAGCGGTTGCTCGGCGCGGAGCTTTGCCCGCCGAAGATCCAGTCATCCAGATCCTGATCCATGGTCCGTCACCTCCTGTTTGAGCGGCATACGGCCATTGTATGCCGGTGAATCTGAAAAAATGCACGAACGCGGGCCCTGAAATAGAAAGAACTTGAAACCAACGGCTGTTTGCGTTATAATCAATGCATCTTTATCCGCACGCGGAGGCTCGCTCCGCGGGCAAGACATTTTTCGAAGGATCAGGTGAATCACGAATGAGTGCATCCCAAGACAAAAAGCGCCGCAGCGATGAGCGCGTGCTGGGCACCGAGCGCCGCCAGGTCGCCTCTCAGAAGGAGGCCAAAGAGCGCAAGCAGAGCAAGATCAAGTGGACGGTCGGCACGGTCATTGTTGTGCTGCTGGTCGCTGCGATCCTGCTTGGCAATTCCAGCCTCTTTTACACCGCGCGCCCCGCGCTGCAGGTCGGCGATGTGAAGTATTCCTCGGCCGAGGTCAACTATGCCTATCGCACGGCCTACCTCTCGTTCTGCAACCAGTACAGCAGCATCCTCTCCTCCATCGGCTTTGACACGAAAAAGCCGCTCGATGAGCAGAAGTGCACCGTCAGCGAGGATTTTGACACGTGGGACGACTATTTCAAGGACGCTGCCAAGCAGAACCTCGTGCAGGTCACGGCGCTGTGCGATGCCGCCAAGAAGGCCGGCATCACGCTCGACGAGGACGATCAGCATGAGGTCGATGAGCAGTTTTCCTACATTGAGCTCTCTGCCAAGCAGTATAAGTACAGCTCTGTCAGCAAGTATCTGCAGGCGGTCTACGGCAACGGCGTGACCAAGAAGGTCGCGCGCCACATGCTGGAGCTCAGCCAGCTCGCCTCGAAGTATTCGCAGCAGCAGTATAACAGCTATACCTACACCGACGAGCAGATCGCGGAAAACTACGCCGAGAACAAAAACAGCTACGACGTCTTTAACTACCAGTACTATCTTGTGCAGGCAGCGACCGAGGAGACGACGGGTGCCGACGGCAACACCAGCACCGCCACGACGGATGCCACGATGGCAGCTGCCAAGGCCACGGCCGACAAGATTGCCGCTGCTACGCACGACGCGGACAGCTTTGCCGCCGCCGTGACCGCGAACGTGCCCGCCACGACCTCCGATGACGGCACGGCAAAGGCACCGAGCGTCACGTCCAACACCAACGCCAAGGGCTCGAGCGTCAGCTCCGCCCCGTATGCCGAGTGGCTCTACAGCGCTGAGCGCACGGCCAACAACGTGACCGTTGTCGAGCAGGAGAACACCGGCTACTATGTCGTGCTCTTCCAGAGCCGCGACGACAACAGCTATCACACCGTCAGCGCCCGCCACATCCTCATCAAGGCGGAGGACAGCGACAACGACGGCACGTATTCAGACGACGATAAGCAGAAGGCCAAGGCTTCGATCGACGATGTCTATGAGCGCTGGATGCAGAGCGACCAGACCGAAGATGACTTTGCGCAGCTGGCCAACTCCTTCAGCCAGGACAGCGGTTCGAACACCAAGGGCGGCCTGTATGAGCACATCTACAAGGGTCAGATGGTGCAGGAGTTCAATGACTTCTGCTTTGACCCCGCGCGCAAGCCGGGCGATGTGGACATCGTCTTTAACGAGAGCGATTCCTACTGCGGCTACCACCTGGTGTATTTCGTCGGTCAGGGCGAGCGCTACTGCGACTACCTCGCCGATCAGGCGCTGCGCTCGGCGGACTTCGAGAAGTGGGAGAGTGCGTTCTTCAACGACTGGAGCGCTACCGAGCTCAACGGCATGAAGTACGTCGGATAAATCAGACACGCGGGATAAATCGGACACACGTCAGAGCCGCCCGCCGGGCGGCTCTGTGTCTATCGCAAAGTGCGGACGCACCATGTTGACAGAGCAGCGGGGGAGCTCGAGGGGGCGAAGCGCCCGCCTCGAATGAGATTCTATTCGTCAGGCATATTTGCTGTGCAAAATGCCTGACGGTGACGGCTTGCTCTCTGAGCAAGCCGGGAGCCGTCCGAACAGGACGGCTCTTTTTTCAATGTCACTATGGAGGGATCAGCATGACCAGAACAAAAACACTGCGCTATGACACGACCGTGCTCGATGCGCGCGCGCTTGCCGATGCGCTTGAGGCAGAGGAGAAGGCCGGCTGGGAGGTCGCGGAGGCGGCCTACGACGGCACGGACTTTGTCGTGACCTTCGAGCGGGAGGGCGCGCTATGAGCGAGCAGACCCTGCGCTCCGAGATGCTGCTCGGCAGCGACGCGCTCGCACGTCTGTGCCGCAGCCGTGTTGCGGTGCTCGGTCTCGGCGGCGTGGGCAGCTGGTGCGCCGAAGCGCTGGCGCGCGCCGGTGTCGGCGCGCTCACGCTCGTGGACGAGGACACCGTCAGCGAGAGCAACATCAACCGTCAGTGCTGTGCGCTGCACTCCACGATCGGCCTGCCAAAGGCGGAGGTGATGGCAGCGCGCGTGCGCGATATTAACCCCGGCATCGCCGTCGATGCGCGCACCGAGCGCTATGAGGCTGCGACGCGGGAGCGGTTTTTCGACACGGAGTATGATTACATCGCCGACTGCATTGATCTGGTGTCCTGTAAGGTGGATCTGATCCGCACCGCGCACGCGCGCGGCATCCCGATCGTGTCGGCGCTCGGCACGGGCAACAAGGCGGACGCGAGCCGCTTCGAGCTCTGCGACATCAGCCGGACGAGCGGCTGCCCGTTCGCGCGCGTCATGCGCCGCGAACTGCGCAGCGCCGGCATCACGCACCACGCGGTCGTGTTCAGTCCCGAGCCCGCCATGACGCCGGAGGCACTGTGCGCTCCGCCGCCGGGCCGGCGGAGCGTGCCCGGCTCGCTGCCGTGGGTGCCCGCAAGTGCGGGGCTGCTCATGGCGCAGAAGATCGTGCTCGATCTGTGCGCGGCGCAGGAGGCGCGGATATGAAGTCCGCTTGGATCGTGCTGCTGTGTCTGCTGGGCGCGGCGGTGCTGATGGCGCTGCTCGTGTGGTATTTTGAGCAGCGGATGTTGGCGCGGTCGCTCGGCCGCGCGCCGGAGCGAGCGGATGCACAGGCCGCATGGGAGCAGCATATGCTGCGCAAGCAGGGCTGGACGGCCGACTCCGAGCCCGGCAGCGCCGCGCTTGCGCGCGCCCGCGCGGGGCTTGCCGCGATCCGGGAGCGGCCGCACGAGGATGTGTTCACGCCCGGCCTTGACGGTGCGCGTCTGCACGCGCGGCTCTACCGCGTGCCCAATGCCCACGCGACCGTCATCCTCTGCCACGGCTACCACAGCCGCGCCGAGCATGACTTCGGCGCGCAGTTTCCGGCTCTGTATGCCTCCGGCGGCTGCAACCTGCTGCTGATCGACGAGCGCGCGCACGGCCTGAGCGAGGGCAAGTGCCTCACCTTCGGCCAGCTTGAGCGCTATGACATCGCGCAGTGGGTGCACTGGGTGCGCGAGCACTCGCGCGTGCAGCGGCCCATCGCGCTCTACGGCGTGTCCATGGGCGCGGCATCGGTGCTGCTGGCCGCACAGCTTCCGGAGCTGCGCGGCGAGCTTGCCTGCGTCGTGGCCGACTGCGGTTACTCCAGCTTCGAGCTCGAGGTCACGGACGCCGTGCACCATGCGACGAACGCGCCGCGCCGGCTGCAGGGGCTGCTTGCGCGCGCCTGCGTGCGCATCCTGCGCCGCAATGGGCTGGATTTTGACGCGGTCGATACCACGCCCGGCATGGCGGCGCTCGATATCCCGATCCTGTTTTTCCACGGCGACGCGGATACTTTTGTGCCGCTGCACCACAGCGAGCGCAACCTCGCTGCCTGCAGGCGCGAGCAGCGGCTCATTGTCATCCCCGGCGCGGAGCACGCCATGTCCGCGCAGGTCGACCCCGAGCGCTACCGGCGCGAGCTGCTGGTTTTCCTGTGGCGCAACACAAACTACCTCTGGGCCGAGCGCGACAAACCGCTTAAATGAGCCGGCCGGCCGAGCCGGTGAACCTCCACGCATCCAGAAGCAAAGTCTGAAAAAGAGCACCGTCCGGTGCTCTTTTTTGCGCCTGAAAATCTTTTATATTTGACTATAAGTAAAATATACTTGACATTATGAATGACAAGTGCTACACTGCGCTTGAACGGAAAAGGAGGCGCTGCTATGCACAACATGACTGGATTTTTGGGTGCTGCCGTCGGCGTGGCTATTGCGGTCGTCATTTGGGTCGTGGTTGTTTCCCTGCGCAAGGAGCGGAGCGGTGACGCGCCGCAGTTTGACGAGCGGCAGCTCGCCGCGCGCGCCAGGGCATACAGCAGCGCGTTTTTCACGCTGCTGGGGTATCTTGCCGTCGTGGCGCTGCTCGATTCGGTCGCTGAGGTGCACTGGTGCGATCTGTACACGGCGTGTTTTCTCGGTATGATGCTCGCGCTCGACGTGTTTGCCGTCGCGGCCATCCGCAGTGACGCCTATTTCGGTATCCATGAGCGTCCGGTCGCGTCGATCGTGCTGTTTGCGTTCGTGGCCGTGCTTAATCTCGGCGTGGCGATTGCCCGCTTCGCGGCCGGGGAGCCGCTGCTGGAAAACGGTCTGCTTACGCGCACGAGCAGCATGAACCTCATTCTGGGCATCGCCTTTGTGCCGGTCACGGCGGCGTCGATCGTGTCGGCCGTGCGCGCCCGCCGGGAGGACGCATGAAGAATCTGAAACTCAAGGCGGCCCGCGCCGCGCGCGACTGGTCGCAGCAGCAGCTGGCGGACGCCGTCGGCGTGTCGCGCCAGACGATCGTCGCCATCGAAAAGGGGGACTACAACCCCACGATCCGCCTGTGCATTTGCATCTGTCAGGCGCTGGGCTGCACGCTCGACGCGCTGTTCTGGCCGGAGACGGAGCGGCAATAATTCCCCACTTGCAGTGCATTTTTGCGCGTTTTCAAAACGCGGAACACCACTTGGGTACAAAAAAGCCGGATGTCTGTGACATCCGGCTTTTTGCGCGTCTTCTCAGCTTTGCAGCAGCGCTGCAGCCGCAGCGCCCACGGCAGAGGCATTGGATATGGGCTTGCACACGCAATAACGCTGCAGCTTCTGGACGAGGAAGCGGTCGAGCTCCTCGTTGACGGCGGGGTGCAGGAGCGCCGAATTGCGAAACAGCGACCCGTCCACGGCCACGACCATGGGACGGTGGCGGTTTTGTGCGCCGCCGGTCAGCAGCACCATGGCGGCGACGTTTGCGACGAGCACCTTGGCCGCACGGCCGAACACACCCTGAATGACCATGGCGGCGGTCTTGCGGTCGGCGTCCGCAGCGTCCGACAGCGCGGCGATCGCGCCGCTGTCCGGGTCTGCGCCGAAGGTGTCCGCATCGCTGGCGGAGAGCGTGCCGAGCGCGCGCAGCTTGTCGGCGGTCCCGTCGGCGAACAGGCCGTCATCCGCGGCGGCGATGAGCGCGAGGCGGCAGAGCTCGCCGAGGTAGCGGCCGCTCGTCATCTTTTCGAGGCGGTACGCGCCCGGCGCGGCGGAGGCTGCGTCGATCGCCTGATCGAAGCGGCTCTGCGGCAGCTCGGTGAACGAGCCGGACTCGAGATTTACGAGCATTGCGCCGTCTTCGTCGCGGCCAAGCTTTTCGATCGCGCGCACCGGCAGCAGGCAGCAGGTGTTCGTGCCCGTGCCGTTGACGAGCCCGGCGAAGCCGTTTGCATAGTTGTTGGAGATGGTGGCCACACCGCTCAGGTACGTGGCGGGGGTGTCGTTGACGACCGCGATGGGCAGTTTCGGACAGCCGCGGCGCGCGAGTTCCTCGGCAAGGTCGGCGCCCACGAGATGCTCCTCCCAGCCGGTGAGCTGCACTTCCTTGGTCATGCTGAGCACCTTCGCGTCCAGCTCCGGCGTGTTCTGTGCAGGATAACTGAAGCAGATGCCGATGTGCGTGGCGTCTGCCAGCAGCGGTGCGAGCGCATCGGCGGTCAGGCGGATGAAATCCGTCCAGTCGGCCGCGCCGTCCGTGCCGGGCATGGGCAGCTTGCGCTCGTTTTCGAGGATCGGGTGACCGAATTCATACCGCACGGTGGCGACGCGGAAATGCGTGCCGCCCGCATCGACGACGGCGACGCGCTTGCCCTCCGTGTCGGGCAGATGCTTGCCCGGTGCGAGGTAGGCCGGCAGCATCGGCAGACCGCCGGGTTCCCCGCGCAGGCCGCGCTGCATCGCGGCGAGCAGGGCGTCGGTGAGCGCCTGCGTGTCAAGCTGGTCGGGTGCGGCGTCATACTTGCGCAGGAAGGCGAGCACGCGCGCGTCGATGTGGATCGCGGGCACCTCTACCTCCTGGTGCGCGGCGAGCGGGAACGGCGTGCGTGCCGCGGCCGGCTTCGCGGGCGCTGCGGGCTGCTCGGCGGCAGCCTTCTTTTTCTTGAAAAACGGAAGCTTCATGTGTGTTCTCTCTCTTTCTTGACGAAGACCCCGCGCCGGAACCGGCGCGGGGTCGGTGCTGATTTGGCTGTGTGTCAGGCGTTCGGCGTGTCCGCCTTGACGGTCTCGACCAGACCGGCTGCCAGCGCGGCAGCGCCCTGGATCTCGGACGGGATGATGATCTTCGTCGCGCGGCCGTCGGCAGCGGCGGCGAAGGCCTCAAGGCTCTTGAGCTTGATGACAGCGTCGGACGGCATGGACTCATTGATGAGCCGGATGCCCTCTGCGGTCGCGCGCTGCACGGTCAGGATGGCCTCGGCGCGGCCCTGCGCCTCGAGGATCTGCTCCTGCTTTTTCGCATCGGCGCGCAGCACGGCGGACTCCTTCTCGCCCTCGGCCATCAGGATGGCGGAGCGCTTCTCGCCCTCGGCACGCAGAATGGCTTCACGGCGTTCACGTTCGGCCTTCATCTGCTTTTCCATCGCGTTCTGGATCTCCTTCGGGGGGAGAATGTTCTTGAGCTCCACGCGGTTGACCTTGATGCCCCACGGGTCGGTGGCTTCGTCGAGGATCTGGCGCATCTTGGTGTTGACGATGTCGCGGCTGGTCAGGCACTGGTCGAGCTCAAGATCGCCGATGAGGTTACGCAGCGTCGTTGCCGAGAGGTTCTCGATCGCGAGGATCGGCTGCTCGATGCCGTAGGTGTAGAGCTTCGGGTCGGTGATCTGGTAGTAGACGACGGTGTCGATCTGCATGGTGACGTTGTCCTTCGTGATGACGGGCTGCGGCGGGAAGTCCGCGACCTGCTCCTTGAGCGACAGACGCTTGGCGACCGCCTCAATGAACGGGACCTTCAGGTGCAGGCCGACGCCCCACGTGGTCTTGTATGCGCCGAGGCGGGTGATGACATAAGCCTGCGCCTGCGGCACGATGCGGATGTTGCGCACGAGGATGACGAGCGCGATCACGATGATTCCGTAAATGACGAATTGCATGGAAGTTCCTCCTTATTCATTTGCGTCTGCACGCACGCAGACGGGGGTGACGATGAGCTTGACGCCTTCGATGCGCAGCACGGTGGCGGTCGTTCCGGCGGCAATGGCGATGTCGCCCTGCGCGCGTGCGGTCCAGACCTTGCCGCCGACGGTCACGGCGCCGTGACCGGTCAGATTGTCAATGTCCTCGGTGACGAGGCATTCCTGCCCGATGAGCATATCGGCGTTGGTCGGCTGCGTGCGGCCGTTGATATATTTTTTCACCAGAGGCCGCGTCACGGCAAAGGCCGCGATCGAGATGACGAAAAACCACACGAGCTGCAGCCACAGCGGCGCGTGGAACATGGCGGCAATGAGCGCGGCGAGCGCACCCACGGCAAACCAGATCGTGACGAGACCTGCGGTCAGCCCCTCAATGACCAGAAAGATCACGATCAGACCGATCCAGATGGCCGGCATGGTGAAGGGGATCCCGGCAATGACCATAGAAAAACCTCCTGTGCAAGCGGTGGAAATATGCGGTGCGGCAATGCTTTGCCATGAAAATATCATACCGTATTTACCCTTTAAAAGCAAGAAAAACCCCCGCAAACCGACGCATGAAATTTCCGGACAGTTTTCCTCTTTACTTTCTTAAACAATTAGAGTAAAATAGTGTCCGTGAAAAAATGATCCTACCTGCAATACAACAGATGAGAAACAAGGAGCGCATATGAATAAACAGCATAAAAAGCCGCGCTGCGATGACATGTACCGTGCCATCCTGACGCTGAAAACGGTCGAGGAGTGCAAGCAGTTTTTTGATGACCTGTGCACGGTCACGGAGCTGCAGGCCATGGAGCAGCGCTATCAGGTGGCGCAGTATCTCGACTCCGGCCTGATCTACAACGAAATCCTCGAAAAGACCGGCGCCTCGAGCGCGACGATCAGCCGCGTCAACCGCAGCCTGCAGTATGGCAACGGCGGTTATGAGATCGTGTTTGCCCGGCTCAGGGAGCTGGCGGAGAAAGCTTCGGAGGAGCAGGCGTGAGCGCCTATGGTGCCCTTGCCGCGTGGTACGATGCGCTGACCCGCGACGTGGATTATGCCGCGTTCGCGGACTTCTATGAGCAGTGTTTCCAGCAGGGGCGCGGCGAGAGCCATACCCTGCTGGATTTTTGCTGCGGCACGGGCACGCTCACGCGCCTCATGGCCGCGCGCGGCTATGAGATGATCGCGACCGACGGCTCGCCCGATATGCTCATGCAGGCGCAGGCGCACAATGCGCAGCTGCCGCCGGACGCTGTCGCGCCGCTGCTGCTGTGTCAGGAGGCGTCCGAGCTCGACCTTTACGGCACGGTCGACGCGGCCTACTGCTCGCTCGACGGCATCGACTACCTGCCGCCGGAGGAGCTGCCGGAGGTGCTGCACCGGCTGCACCTGTTCGTGCGCCCGGGCGGGATGCTGATCCTGGACATCCGCGACCCGGCGTCGTTCCGCGCGCTCGACGGCGGCACGTTCGTCGACGAGACGGACGATGTCCTGTGTCTCTGGCGGGCGGAGTTTGACGCGGCGGCGCAGACCATGCACTACGGCATGGACCTGTTCACGCGCGCGGGTGAGCTCTGGTCGCGTGCGTCTGAGGAGCACATTGAGTATGCGCATACGCCCGAGCTGCTCACACGGCTGCTCACAGAGGCGGGCTTTCTCGATGTGACCGTCCGGCGCGACGGTCCGCAGGCAGATGCCGGACGGGTGTTCCTCACGGCGATGCGCAGTCTGGAATACGGCAGCGAAACCATGGAAAGCACAAACTCTGTTGGATAATTTTTTGAGGTGAATATAATGGATGAGATCATCCGCGCCGTCTCGAAAGACGGCTTTGCAAAAATTTCGGTCGTCACCGCGCGTGATGCGGTGCAGCGTGCCAACGCCATTCATCACTGCAGCCCGACGGCCATCGCAGCCCTCGGCCGCAGCCTGTGCGCCGCGTCCATGCTCGGCGACCTGCTCAAGGAGGAAAACGGCACGGTCACGCTGCGCATCAACGGCGGCGGCGGTCTCGGCACGATCGTTGCGGTGTCCGACTGCGACGGCAACATCCGCGGCATGGCGGCAAACCCCACGTTCGACCTGCCCACGCGCCCGGACGGAAAGCTCGATGTCGGCGGTGCGGTCGGCAAGGACGGCATGCTCACCGTCAGCCGGGACATCGGCCTGCGCGAACCGTATGTCGGCAGCACGGAGCTTGTCAGCGGCGAGATCGCCGAGGACCTGTCCGCCTACCTCGTTGAGAGCGAGCAGATCGCAGCGGCCTGCGGTCTCGGCGTGCTCGTCGACACCGACCACAGCGTCAAGGCGGCCGGCGGCTTTCTCGTGCAGCTCATGCCCGGCGCGCCGGAGGAGCTGATCGGAAAGCTGGAGGACAACATTTTCATGATGGACCAGCTCACGACCATTCTCGACGAGGACGGAGCGGACGCCATCATCGCGCAGGTCATGCGCGATCTTGCGCCTGAGATCGTCCTGCGCCACCCGATGTCCTACCGCTGCGCGTGCTCGCGTGCGCGTGTGGAGCAGGCGCTGCGCCAGTGCGGAGCGGATGAGCTGCGCGCGATGATCGCCGAGGGCGAGGATACGCGCGTGCACTGCCAGTTTTGCGACACGGAATATGTATTTACGCCGGCGGATCTGCAGACGCTGCTGGACGCCGAAAACCCTGACGCCGCAACGGATTGAACCATGTTTGGGGCGGCGCTGCCGCCCCAAACATGCACAATTGCCGAAAAAATTACCGAAAATCTATTGACAATTGTGTGCCCGTCTTGTATAATGAGCAAGCTGCGAAACGGGAGCATAGCTCAGCCGGGAGAGCACTTGCCTTACAAGCAAGGGGTCACAGGTTCGAGCCCTGTTGTTCCCACCAGTTTTTTAATTTCATACGCCTCTGTAGCTCAGTTGGTAGAGCAGGGGACTGAAAATCCCCGTGTCGTTGGTTCGATTCCGACCGGAGGCACCATTTTGCGGGCATAGCTCATTTGGCAGAGCGCCACCTTGCCAAGGTGGAGGTAGCGAGTTCGAATCTCGTTGCCCGCTCCAATTTTTTGGCGCCATAGCCAAGTGGTAAGGCATGGGACTGCAAATCCTTGACCCCCGGTTCAAATCCGGGTGGCGCCTCCAGAAAAAGAGACACGTGAGAGCGTGTCTCTTTTTTTGGAGACACCGATGGCGTTCCTTCCAATACCGCAATGTCCACCCACCGGTCAGACCGGCGGATGGGCATTTTTTGTGCATAGACCCCGGCTGAGAGGCTGCGGCAGACCGGCGCGGCGCGGTGCAGACCCTCGCCGAGGCGTGCGATTTGACAACGGATGCGTATTTGTGTATAATCACTACAAAATCACAGGTTTTTTGTGAATTCTGTCCTCCGGCATTCGGAGACAGGGAGGAAAGCAACGTGACATACACTGTGGACGACAAGATGAAAACGCTCCTCGCCGCGCCGGAGGCGGTCGCGGTCCTCGAGCGGTTTTTCCCCAAGATCCTGAAAAATCCGGCGCTGCAGATGACCGCCGCCATGACGCTGCGGCAGGTTGCCGGGTTTGCGCAGTCGGGGCTGACGGCGGACTCGCTCGCGGAGATCGACGCACAGCTGCGCGCGCTCCCGTCGTCTGAAGGCTGAACATATTTCGTGCCCCCGGTTTGTGCCGGGGGTCGTCTGCTGTCGGGACACCGATGACGCATTTTGAAAAGAACCGAGGTCATCTTATGGATAACACGTTACCTCCGCTCAAGCGCATCGCCGCCATCCACGACCTGTCCGGGCTCGGCAAGTGTTCGCTGACTGTGGCGCTGCCGGTCATCTCGGCCACCGGTGTCGAGTGCGCGTGCATCCCGACGGCCGTGCTCAGCACGCACACGGGGGAGTTTACTGGCTGGACGTTTCGCGACCTGTCGGATGATATGCTGCCCATCGCGCGCCACTGGCAGCGCGAGGGCGTGCGCATCGACGGTATCTACTCCGGCTATCTGGCCTCACCGGAACAGGCGGAGCTGCTCGCACAGACGATCGACTGCATCGCAGCACCCGACACGCTCGTCATCGTCGACCCGGTCATGGCGGACAACGGCATCTATTACTCGCAGATCGATGATCGGATGTGCGCCGCGTTTCGCCGTCTGCTCTCGCGGGCGGACGTGATCACGCCGAACATCACGGAGGCGGCGCTGCTGGCGGGTCTGCCATATGAGCCGGGCACGCACAGCGACGCCTATCTCGCGCAGCTGTTCCGGGCACTCGGTGCGCTCGGCGCCGGCGTCGTGACGGTGACGGGCGTACGCCCGCAGCCGGACGTGATCGGCAACGTCGCCTGCGACTGCCGCACGGGGGAGATGTATGCGAGCATGCGCCCGGCGCATCCGGGACTGTTTTACGGCACGGGTGATGTGTTCGCCTCCGCGCTTGCGGGGCTGCTCGTGCGCGGTGCACCGCTGAGCGATGCGCTCGAGACGGCCACCGCGCTCACGGACGAGAGCATCTGCCGCTCGCTCTGGCGCGACACGCCGCGTCACTTCGGCGTGGACTTTGAGGGCGCGCTTCCGGCGTACATCCGCCGCGTGGAGAAGATCTTTGGAACATGAAAAAGTTACAAAATTCGACCTGAAAGGGCGCGATCTCGCTCCGGCAGGTCGATTTTTGTTACCTTTTTTTCAACACTATCCATTTGAAATATGTTACCCACGTAACCGTGTACGGGAAAACATCACATGGTTGATTTTGCTACTTTTGTCTTGAAATGCTGCGAAAACACCGGGAAAACCTGCGCACAAAGGCAGTAGTGTGGAAAAAAATCTGGCAAAAGCTCGCAAAATCCCGTTTTCGCGGTTGACATCGTGTTATGGATATCGTATGATACAAAAGAATCCATAATTGTTTATGTTAACTTCGCGCAGGTATGCCCAAACAGGATGCAAAAGATTATTTTGTTACTCTTTTTTAACCGCTTGTGTAACCGGTTCTGATTGGACGCGCAGAGAGATTCCGGACGGGGGGAAGCCGTCTGATGAGGGGCTGGGGTATGAAGAAATCGTTTATGGAACGCATGGCGGCGTTCATCGTGGATAAGCGCCGGCTGTTCGTGGTGCTGTTTGCCGTGGCGTGCGTGCTGTCGATCTTCTCGGTGAGCAAGACGGACGTCAACAACGAGCTGACCGACTATCTGCCGGATTCCACGCAGACACGTCAGGGCCTGGAGATCATGAACCGCGAGTTCATTACATACGGAGACGCCAAGGTCATGGTGTCCAACGTGACATTCACGCAGGCGGAAGAGCTTGCCGAGATGCTGCGCGGGGTAGACGGCGTCAAGAGTGTGGAGTTTGAAAAGGACACGCAGCACTACAACAGTGCCTCGGCGCTGTTTGTGGTCACGTTTGACGGGGAAAAGCTTGACGAGATCAGCATTCAGGGCGTGAAAAACGTCCGCGCTGCGCTCGACGGCTATGATACCTATATTACAACGGAGATCGGCAACCCGACCGGCGAGATCCTCGAGCGGGAGATGCGCATCGTGCTCATCATCCTCATGTGCTCGATCTTTGTGGTGCTTTTGCTCACGAGCCATACATATGCCGAGGTGCCGGTGCTGATCATCACCTTTGCCGTGGCCGTCTGGGTCAACAAGGGCACGAACTACTGGTTCCACGAGGTCTCGTTTATCACAAACTCCATCGCGGCGGTGCTGCAGCTCGGTCTCGGCATCGACTACGCGATCATCATGTGCCACCACTATACGGAGGAACGCGAGCGTATGGAGCCCCGCGAGGCGACCATCCGCGCGCTCACGCTGGCCATTCCGGAGATCTCAGCCTCGAGCCTGACGACGATCTCGGGTCTGCTTGCGCTCTCGTTCATGAAGATCAAGATCGGCGAGGATATGAGTCTGGTGCTCATCAAGGCGATCCTGTTTCTGATGCTGACGGTATTCTTCCTGATGCCGGCGCTGATCATGTACATGAGCCCGTGGATCGACAAGACGCACCACCGGCAGTTCCTGCCGCGCATCGACGCGCTCGGCCGCTTTGCGATCCGCAGCCGCTACGTTGTGCCGCCGATCTTTCTGGTCATCATCATCGCGGGCTTCGTGCTCAGCAGCAAGTGCCCGTATGTGTTCGGCTACAGCACGCTCGACACCATCAAGCAAAACGACTACAAGATCGCAGAGAAGAAGATCAACGCCACCTTCGGCGAGACGAATCAGGTCGCGCTCATATTCCCGTTCACGGACTATGAGAGCGAGGCGAGCCTGCTCGACGATCTCAAGGAGCTCAAGGGCGTGGACCGCGTGCAGGCGCTCGCAAACGAGGAGGCCAAGGACGGCTACATGGTCACCGACTCGCTCACGCCGCGCAAGTTTGCTGAGCTCACGGATATTGACATCGGCGTGTCGCGCGCGCTCTACACCGCCTACTGTACCGCGAACGACGACTATACGAAGGCCCTCGGCCAGCTCGTGGATCTGAGCAACATCGACAATTGCTCCGTGCCGCTGATCGAGATGTTCAAGTTCCTTTATGAGCAGCGCGATATCTATCGCTCGAAGATCGCGGCCTCGACCATGAAAGACCTCGAGGAGATGTACGACCGCCTGATCGACGGCGAAAAGCAGCTGCACTCCGAGAAATATTCGCGCATGATCCTCTATCTCAATCTTCCGGTCGAGAGCGAGGAGACCTACGATTATCTGACGGTCATCAAGGGCGTCGTCGGCAAATATTATAATGAGTCCTATTTCGTCGGCGAGACGGCAAAGGACAAGGATTTCTCTGACGCCTTCAGCACCGACAACACGCTCATCAGCATTCTCACGCTCGTGTTTGTCATCCTGGTGCTGCTGCTGACGTTTAAGTCGGTCGCGCTGCCGCTGCTGCTGATCCTCGTGATCCAGGGCAGTGTGTGGATCAACTTCTCGTTCCCGACGATCTTGCATAACAACCTGTATTTTCTGGCGTATCTGATCGTCAGTGCCATCATGATGGGCGCAAACATCGACTACGCCATCGTCATCTCGAGCCGGTATCTCCGGCTCAAAGAGGAGATGCCCTATAAGGAGGCCATGATCGAGGCGCTCAACCAGGCGTTCCCGACGGTCGTCACCTCCGGCACCATCCTCGCTACCGCCGGCATGTCCATCGGCTTTTTGTCCTCGGAGAATACGGTCGCGTCCATCGGCGTCTGCCTCGGCCGCGGCACACTGCTGTCGATGGTGCTGGTCATGTGCGTGCTGCCGCAGATCCTGCTGCTGGGCGACTCACTGGTGGAGAAAACTTCGTTTACAATTGGCCTGCATCCCGCGACGCAGCAGCTGCATGGGGCCATGCGTGTCAACGGACACGTTCGCGGATATATCAATGGCTACGTCGATGCTGAGATCCATGGCCGTGTCAACGGTACGGTCAGCGCATCGATCGATATCGGAGATGTGCAGATGGAGGAGCTGCCGGCACACGTTGCACCGCCGGCGCAGCTGCACAGTGAGGAGGGTTCCGATGAAGAAACATAACGTTCGCCGTCTTCTGGTGCTGGTGCTGGTGGTGGCGCTGTGCCTGCTGTGCGGTGCGGCTGCCCAGCCCAACCCCAAGGAGATCCACATCTACTCTGCCGATGACTTTGTGCAGCTGAGCAAAAGCTGCAAGCTCGACACGTATTCGCAGGGGAAGACGGTGTATCTGGACAGTGACGTCGACCTGGGCGGGTCGAAGTTTGTGCCGATCCCGACCTTCGGCGGTACGTTTGAGGGGCAGGGGCACACGGTCAGCGGCCTGGAGCTCTCGGGCGATGCGTCGCACATGGGCCTGTTCCGCTATGTGCAGGCAGTCGGCACGGTGCGTGATCTGAAGGTCACGGGCAACATCGACGCCGCCGGCACACTCAACGAGATCGGCGCCATCGTCGGTACGAACTACGGCACGATCTCCGGCTGCTCGTTCAGCGGTACGATCTCCGGCCAGAACAATGTCGGCGGCATTGCCGGTACGAACGAAGGCAGCGGCATGATCTACAACTGCAAGACCGAGGGCTCGGTCGAGGGCGACCACTATGTGGGCGGCATCGTCGGGCAGAACGTCGGCACGATCTCCTACTGCTCGAACACCACGGGCGTGAATGTCAGTGCCAGCGAGGCCGTGGACAATGTGGAGGATCTCGACTCCCTGACGCTCCCGACCGCGTCCGACGACGATGACGACGACATCCCGAAGAAGGCCAACACCTCCACGGATGTGGGCGGTATCTGCGGCTTCTCGTCCGGCGTCATCATCGGCTGCACGAACTGGGGCGGCGTCGGCTTTGAGCACGTCGGCTACAACATCGGCGGCATCGTCGGCCGCCAGAGCGGTCTGGTCTCCGGCTGCACGAACTGGGGCACCGCCTCCGGCCGTAAGGACGTCGGCGGCATCTGCGGCCAGATGGAGCCGTTTATCACGCTCGATGTCGAGTCCGGCTCGATCGGCGCGATGGCCAAGGAGCTCAACACGCTCCACGGCCTGATGGATACACTGCTCAACCACACCGGCTCCGCGACCGCGTCGCTGGCCGCCACGCTCGGCGTGCTTAGCGACAGCGCGGCGCACGCCACGGAGAGCGCGCGCTATGTGGCAGAGCGCACCACGGACTATGTCGACAGCACGGTCTCCACCGTCAACGAGGTGTTCATCCGTATCAACACGGCGGAGAAGATGCTCGCGCCCGCGATCACGGAGTTTTCCACGGCTGCCGTGTCGCTCGACAAGGCAATCAACTACTTCAGCAAGGGCTTTGACTATCTCGACATCGTCGATGAGATGACAGAGGCCGACAAGACGGCATTTAAGGATGCGGCCAAGGATCTGAGCGTTTCGTCCGACCAGCTCAACGCGGCCATGGACTACTGCGCATGGCTCATGAAGGTCATGGATAACTCCTACGGCACGGGCTCTTACGATCTGCTTGCCAGCCGTCCGGATAACTGGCAGCAGATGTCCGATAAGTACGGGTATGAGTATAACCCGGACAACCTCGGCACGTATGAGGCGCAGCGTGACGCGATGCTCAAGGGCGCGGGCGACGCTGCCAGAGCCATCGGTGCGATCTCCGGCGATATCTCGACGATGACGAAGATCATCAACACCTACTACCTCACCGAGGACTCCACCGGCAACACCCGTCTGGACTACATGAGTGCCGCATTCAAAAATGCGTTTGATGCGCTCAAGTCCTCCAGCGGCAACTTCTCGACCGGCATGAGCTATCTCGATCAGGTCACGAAATACCTTGCCAGCAATGATCCGCTCAACCTGCCCGACATCAGCAGCGATTACCGCACCGCGATGGAGCAGATGTTTGACGACCTCGGCAGTATCTCGGCAGGGCTCTCGCGCCTGAGCGTGGAGACCGCGAGCTACAGCGCCCAGATCATCAGCGACATGAAGGCCGTCAACGACCAGTTCAACGTCGTCATGATGCGCCTGTGCGACATTCTGGAGCTCGCCCTGAGCAAGGACAAGGACGACATCATTCAGGATATCTCGGAGGAAGAGCTCGCGAGCACGACCGACGGCAAGGTCTATAACTGCGACAACTACGGCAAGGTCGACGGCGATGTCAATGTCGGCGGCGTGGCCGGCACGATGGGCATCGAGTATGACTACGATCCCGAGAGCGACTCCAACATTATCAAGGACGCTACGCTTACGGCCAAGTACTTTACCAAGTGCGTGCTGGTCGACAGCAGAAACTACGGCAATGCCACCTCTCGCAAAAACTGCGTCGGCGCGGTCTGCGGTTACGCCGACCTCGGCGTCATCAGCGGCTGTGAGGGCTACGGCACGGCCGAGAGCACGGCGGGCGATTACATCGGCGGCGTCGTCGGTCAGTCGAAGGGCTCCGTGCGCAACAGCTTTGCCAAGTGCGGGCTGACCGGCCGCAACTATATCGGCGGCGTTGCGGGCTACGGCATGAACGTCAGCGGCTGCAACACGCTCGTCAACCTCAACGGCTCCGGCAACTGCGTCGGCACGATCGCCGGCGAGATCGACAAGGACGGCAGCGCGGACGGCAACTACTTCGTCCATGAGACGGAGGCCGGCATCGACGGCATCAGCTACGCCGGCAAGGCCGAGGGCATGAGCTATGAGGCCTTCATGGCGCGCGACGGTATCCCGGCGGAGTTCTCCAGCTTTGCCGTCACGTTCACGGCCAACGGCGAGACGGTCAAGACGATCACGTTCGCCTACGGCGGCTCGATCGATGAATCGCAGATCCCCGACTGCCCGACGGTGGAGGGCAACTACGGCTCCTGGCCGGAGCATGACTACAGTCATCTGACCTTTGACCTCGAGGTCAAGGCGGAATATACCGCCGTCTCGACGGTCGTGGCCGGTGATCTGTATGCCGACAACAGCCGCACGCCGATCGTGCTGGCTGAGGGCGTCTTTGACCCGGCAACGGACGTGCACGTCACGTCGCCCGATGCCGAGGGGCCGACGCTGCGCGGCAACCAGCAGCTGTACATGAAGTACCGCGTCGAGGTGCTCAACGACACCATTGACGACGACGCGGACAACACCGTCTCCCTGCGTGTCTACGCGCCGGATACCGGTGCGAATTACACGGTCTACACCCACCAGAACGGCACCTGGGCGAGCACGTCCAGCACCCGCGACGGCAGCTACCTCGTCTTCAAGACCATGGACCGCGACCTGCAGTTTGCCGTGGTCAAGTCGCACCACAGCGCGCTGTTTTACATCCTCATCGTGCTCATCGTGCTGGCCGTGATCGTCACGGTGCTGCGCCTGCTGTACTACCGCAAACTGAAAAAGGCGGTGGCAGCCGGAACGATGACCGAGGAAGAGGCCGCCACGCTGCGCAAGCGGGGCTGGCGGATGTGGCTGGCTGAGGAGCGCACGAAGCTGCAGGCCAAGCGTGCCGCAGCGCATGAGGCCAAGGAAGCCAAGCGCGCCGCCGAGGCAGAGACCAAGGCAGCGGAGGCTGCGCCGCAGGCCGAGACCGAGTCCGCGCCGGACACGGCGGCGGACGACAGCGCCCCCGCTGACGAGACGGCAGCGCCGGAAGAGACGCCTGCCGATGAAGCGCAGAGCGATGACGCCGATGCGCCGCAGCACCCCTGATGTTTTCTCATCCCTTACCCATAACTGCAAAGCAAGAATCCCCGATTGGTTTTCCAATCGGGGATTTTTGTACGCTGCGACGGTAAAATCGCCCCGGCCAGATGGCCGGGGCGGTCGTCAGATATGCAATCGGGTCAATTTATGCGCGCTTCCACTTGACGCCCTGCGGGGTGTCCTCAAGCACGATGCCGTCGGCCTTGAGCTCGTCGCGGATGCGGTCGGCCTCGGCCCAGTTCTTGGCCTTGCGGGCGGCCTGACGTGCGGCGATCTTCTCCTCGATGGCCTTCGCCTCGGGATCCTCGCTGCTGTCGCTGCCGAAGGGGATGCCCAGCACGTCGCACAGCTCGAGCAGGCGCTCGAGGCATGCCTGCGCCAGCGCCTTGCTCGGGTCGGAGGCAGGGGAGACGGCGGCGTTGATCTCGCGCACCATCTCGAAGATGACGGAGATCGCATCGGCGGTGTTGAAGTCGTCGTCCATGACGGCGTCGAACTTCTCGCGGTACTGGTCAAGTCCGGCGGCGAAGGCGGCATCGGCCTCGCTCAGATCACCGTCGCGGCCGTTTGCAATGAAGAACTCGAGATTGTTCTTCGCGGTGCGCAGACGCTCGAGCGCGGCCTTAGCCTGCATGAGAATCTCGCCGGAGTAGTTGAGCGGGCTGCGGTAGTGGCTCATGAGCATGAACATACGGATGCAGTCATAGCCGTAGGCGGCGGCCGCCTCGCGCACGGTGAAGAAGTTGCCGAGCGACTTGCTCATCTTCTTGTTGTCGATGTTGATAAAGCCATTATGCAGCCAGTAGTTGACGAACTTGCAGCCATTGGCGGCCTCAGACTGGGCAATCTCATTCTCATGGTGCGGGAAGGCGAGGTCGCTGCCGCCGCAGTGGATGTCGATCGTCTTGCCGAGGTAGCGGTTGGACATGGCCGAGCACTCGATATGCCAGCCGGGACGGCCCTTGCCCCACGGAGATTCCCAGAACGGCTCGCCGGGCTTGGCGGCTTTCCAGAGCGCAAAGTCGAGCGGGTTTTCCTTGATGTCGTTGACGTCGATGCGCGCGCCGGACTGCAGATCCTCGATCGGCTGGTGGCTGAGCTTGCCGTAGTCCTTGAATTTCAGCGTGCGGTAGTACACGTCACCGTTGACCTCGTAGGCGTAGCCCTTATCGATGAGCGTTGTGATGAGGTCGATGATCTGCTGAATGTTTTCGGTCGCCTTCGGGTGCACGGTCGCCTCGCGGACGCCGAGCGCGTGGGCGTCGGTGAAGTATTCGGCGATGTATTTTTTCGCGACTTCCTCGCTCGTGATGCCCTCTTCGTTGGCGCGCTTGATGATCTTGTCGTCCACGTCGGTGAAGTTCTGCACGAACGTCACCTCGTAGCCGCGGTACTCGAGATAGCGGCGCAGCACGTCGAACATGATGATCGGGCGCGCGTTGCCGACGTGGATGTAGTTATACACCGTCGGGCCGCAGGCGTACATACGCACCTTGCCGGGCTCGATCGGCACGAACTCTTCCTTCTGCATGGACATGGTGTTGAACAGTTTCATATTCAGACTCCTTTGACAGACGAATTTGGGATAAAAAAAGCGCCCCATGCCGTCCGGCATGAGAGGCGAAGTTTTTTCGCGGTTCCACTCTCGTTTTTCACTCGCTGCACCGTAACGCGGTGCCTTCGGGCAGGCATTTCCTCCCGCCGCGCTCCCGGACGCACGTTCCGCCCCGCCGGACAGCACCCTCACAGCAAGCCGGGCGCCTCTCTGAGACCGGGTCTCGGGCATACTCTTTCCGTTCATAGCATCACTTATCTTAGCATACGCTCCCGGCAATGTCAAGGTTGCGTGCGCTGCGGCGATATGGTATGATGCTGGCAGAAACAGCGGCCGGTCAGACGCGCGGCCGCATAGGAGGCAATCGGATGAAAAGAGCTTTATCACTCCTGCTGGCGTGCGTGCTGGTGCTGGCGCTGCTGAGCGCCTGCGGCGGGAAGGACGCGGCGGAGCAGACCCCCGCGCCGGAGACACCGCCGACGCAGACGGCCGCCACCGGCGGTGTGGACACGTCCTGCAAGGTCTATTTCCCGAACGACACGGTCAGCGACCTGCGCGCCGACACCGTGCACATCACGGATACGGAGGCGGCCGTCACGGTCGCATATGCGCAGGCGATTGTGGATCAGCTCATCGCGCACGACGCGCTGCCGAAGGACAGCAAGGTGCTCGCCATCTCGAAGGATGGCAATGCGCTCAGCATTGACATGGACGAGGCGTTCCTCGCAGGCCTGCGTCAGAGCGGCTCGACGGGCGAGAGCATGTATCTCGGCAGTCTGGTCAACACCTTCCTCGACAACTTCAACTGCGAGACTGTGCGCGTCACGGTCGAAGGCAAGTCGTTCTCCACGGCGCACGCGGACTACGATAAGCCGCTGCAGGCGTTCACGTTCTGAGGAAAAACCAAAAAAGCCAGCGGGCATCAGCCCGCTGGCTTTTTGCATTTTATGCGGCCTTGCGGAACACGTCGCGGTTTTTCACGAAGTATTCCACGCCGGAGTACACCGTCGTCACGACGATGACCACCCAGCAGACCGTGTTGAGCCAGGCAATATTCCACAGCAGCATCAGGCAGATGGCCACCATGGTCGAGGCGGTCTTGATCTTGCCCGACCACGCGGCGGCGATGACGCGGCCGTTGTCCACGGCGATGAGCCGCAGACCGGTCACGGCAAACTCGCGCGCGACCACGAGCAGCAGCGCCCACGCGGGCATCTGGTGCTGCTCGACAAACATGAGCATGGCCGACACGACCAGGAGCTTATCCGCCAGCGGATCCATGAACTTGCCGAAGTCCGTGACCTGATTGTAGTGGCGCGCGATATAGCCGTCGACGAAATCACTCAGGCTCGCGAGCACGAACACGCCGAACGCCCAGTACATATGGCCGGGGAAGCGCAGGTACATCAACACCAGAAACACGGGGATGAGCACTACGCGGAAGATGGTGATTTTGTTAGCAGTCGTCATGTCAGCACCTCATTCTTGGATTTGTTCTCCGGCGAGATCGCCGTCGTCACAGCCGCTGATGTGCACCGTGACCATGTCGCCGGGCCTGGCCGTGCCGGTGAAGTAGACCGTACCGTCGATCTCGGGGGAGTCGGCATACGTGCGGCCGGAGCACATGCCGCTCTTGGTCGTGTGCTCGCAGAGCACGGTCATGTCCCGCCCGATGCAGGCGGCGTTGTAGTCGTCCATGATCCCGGCCTGCAGCTCGAGGATGAGATCGGCACGGCGCTGCGCCTCCTCGGGCTCGCAGCGGTCGGTCATCTTGGCGGCGGGCGTCCCCTCCTCGGGGGAGAACGGGAACACGCCCACGCGCTCGAGCCGTGCCTCACGCAGCCAGACGCACAGCTGCTCAAATTCCGCCTCGCCCTCGCCGGGGAGCCCCGTGATGAGGCTCGTGCGCAGCACAAGGCCCGGGATGCGCGCACGCAGCTTTTGCAGCAGGGCGCGGATCTCGTCACCGGTGCAGTGACGGTTCATGCGGCGGAGAATGTCGTTGTTGATGTGTTGGATGGGGATGTCGAGATACTTGACGATCTTGTCCTCATTTGCGATGAGGTCGATGAGCTCGTCGTCCATGATCTCGGGGTAGAGGTAGTGCAGGCGGATCCAACGGATGCCCTCGACCTTCACAAGCTCGCGCAGCAGCAGCGCAAGACTCGGCTTGCCGTAGAGATCCGTGCCCCAGCGCGTGATGTCCTGCGCGATGACGATCAGCTCTTTGACGCCGAGCGCCGCGAGATCCTTCGCCTCCTGCACGATGGCATCGAGCGCACGGCTGCGGTAGCGGCCGCGGATGGCGGGGATGGCGCAGAAGGCGCACCAGTTGTCGCACCCCTCGGCGATGCGCAGATACGCCCAGCCCGGTCCGGTCGTGATCACGCGGCCAATCTCCTCAACGGGGCCGCTCTTGTCGCCGAAATACAGGGGCCTGCCGTCGTGCATCACGTCCTCGACGGCCTGACAGATCTCGCCGAAGCTGCCCGTGCCGAGCATGCCGTCCACCTCCGGAAGGCTCTCGAGGATGTCGTTTTTGTACCGCTGCGAGAGACAGCCGGCCACAAGGATCTTTTTCAGGCCGCCCGCCTTTTTCACCTCGGCGAGCTGCAGGATCTGGTCGATCGCCTCGCTCTTGGCGGTGTCGATGAAGCCGCAGGTGTTGACGATCGCAACGTCGCAGCCGTCCACCTCGCCGACCACGTCGTGGCCGGCCTGATTGAGTAGGTAGAGCATCTGCTCGCTGTTGACCTGATTTTTCGCACAGCCGAGCGAGATGAGACAAATTCGATATGGCATAGGTCAATACTCCTCAAAGTTATCCTGATAGCGCGCGATGGCCGCGCGGATCTCGTCGCGCCCGAAGCCGCGGCGATACAGATAGTCCGACGCGCGGCGCAGCTCGTCGCGGTCGGGTGTGTCGCTGCGCAGGCGGCGGCGCAGCAGGGCGTCGATCTGTTCGTCCTGCTCCGGCAGCTCCTGCATGGCGTCGTCCCATAGCTCGCGCGGGATGCCGCGGCGGTAGAGCTCGCTGCGGATGCGCCCCGCGCCGTAGCCCTTGGCGGCATAGTGCCGCACGCACATGGCGGCGTACTGCGCGTCGTCGAGCAGGTGCATCTGCTCGAGCCATGCGGCGGCGTCCTCGGCGTTGTCCGGGGTCTCGCCCTTTTCCTTGAGCCGGTCGGTCAGCTCCCTGACCGACATGGCGCGCGTACCGATGATGCGCAGCGCCCGCTGCCGGCAGCGGGAACGCTCGGAGGCGGCGCGCAGGGCGTCGAGCTCGGCCGCGGTCAGCTCCCTGCCGCAGCTGAGGTGATAGTCCGTCACAACGGCGAGCGTCGTGCGCAGCGCCTCACCGGTGTCAAACCGCGCCAGAAAGCGCTCCGGCGCGGTCTGCTTGAGCGCGATGAGCCGGGCCATCAGCCCTGAAAGTCATCCGCCGCCACTTCGACGGCGCGGCCGGAGGCGATGGCGGCCTTGCGGGCCTGCGGGCTCATGAGCTTGTGGGCGTTGGCGCGGATCTCCGCCTCGATCTGATCCGAGACGTCGGGGTGCTCACGCAGAAATTCCTTCATGCTGTCGCGTCCCTGCACGCGCACGTCGCCGTAGGTGTACCACGCGCCGGCCTTGTCGATGAGGTCGAGCTTGACGCCGAGGTCGACGATCTCGCCGATCTTGGAGATGCCCTCGCCGTAGATGATGTCGAATTCGGCCTCCTTGAACGGGGGCGCGACCTTGTTCTTGACGATCTTGGCGCGCGTGCGGTTGCCGATCATCTCGCCGCCGACCTTCAGCGTCTCGATGCGGCGCACGTCGATGCGCACACTGGAGAAATACTTCAGCGCGCGGCCGCCGGGCGTCGTCTCGGGGTTGCCGTACATGACGCCGATCTTCTCGCGCAGCTGGTTGATGAACACGACGATGCAGTTCGTGCGGCTGACCGTGCCGGCGAGCTTGCGCAGCGCCTGGCTCATCAGGCGCGCGATCACGCCGACGGACGACTCGCCCATCTCACCCTCGAGCTCACTGCGCGGCAGCAGCGCCGCCACGGAGTCAACGACCACGACGTCAAGCGCGCCGGAGCGCACGAGCTGCTCCGTGATCTCAAGCGCCTGCTCGCCGGTGTCCGGCTGGGAGATGAGCAGGCTGTCGATGTCCACGCCGAGGGCACGGGCATACGCGGGCTCGAGCGCGTGCTCCACGTCGATGAACGCGACCTCGCCGCCGGTCTTCTGGGCGCTTGCGAGGATGTGCAGCGCGAGCGTCGTCTTACCGGACGACTCGGGACCGTAGATCTCGACGATGCGGCCGCGGGGCACGCCGCCGATGCCGAGCGCGAGGTCGAGCGACAGCGACCCGGTGGAGATGGCCTCCACGTTCACGGGGATGTCGTCGCCAAGGCGCATGATGGCGCCCTTGCCGAAGTTCTTTTCGATCTGGGCGAGGGCGGTCTCGAGTGCTTTCTTCTTATCCTCCGGCTTGACGGGGCCGGAGGAAACGGGTGCGGATTTTTTCTTTTCAGCCATAGTCTTTCACCTCTAAGTATCAGATGCGGCCGACGACGACGCGCCGGATGCCGGCGGTGTCCTCAAGGGCGGTCACATCGGTGTATTTTGCGTCCTTCATCAGCGCCATGACAGCGTCTGCCTGATCCTCGCCGACCTCAAACATGAGCCAGCCGCCGGGACGGAGGATCTGCGTCCAGTGCTGCACGATGGCGCGGTAGAACATCAGCCCGTCCTCGCCGCCGTCGAGCGCGCCGAGCGGCTCATAGTCGCGCACGGAGCTGTCGAGCGTGAGAATGTCCATGCTTGCGACATAGGGCGGGTTGGATACGATGATGTCGAATGTGCCGATGCTCATCGGCGGCTTTTCGAGCGCGTCCGCCTTGAGGCAGATCGTGCGGTTCTGGCGGTTGCGGCGGAGGTTTTCCTTGCTCACGGCGAGCGCCGCGTCGCTGATGTCCACCATGACGACGCGCGCGGCCGGCAGCTCATGCGCCAGCGCACAGCCGATGCAGCCGCTGCCGGAGCAGAGATCGAGAATGCGGGCGTTCATCTTCCGCCCGACGAGTACCTGAAGCGCCGCATCCACGAGCACCTCGGTGTCCATGCGCGGGATGAGCACGTCGGGCGTGACCGTGATCGGCAGGCCGTGAAACTCCCACTCGCCGATCAGGTAGGCCAGCGGCTCGCCGGCGATGCGCCGCTGCAGCAGCGCCTGGATCTTCTGTTCGTTTTCATCGGAGGTGTACAGGCGCAGGTCGCGCACGAACTCCTCCTTCGTCTTGCCGACGGCATACGCCACCAGCAGCCGCGCCTCGAGCGCGTAGGCCTCCACACCGGCGCTCTTGAGCGCCGTGCGCGTGGCCAGATACAGATCGTTGTAGGTCTTTGGCATCTCTCTATTTCCAGTCCTTTTGTTGACGATTACCAGGTGTCGCTGCCCTTCTGCTCCGGGATGACGAGCTCCAGCGCGCGGATGGCGCACTCGATCATGCTGTCATCCGGCTCATTGGTGGTCAGACGCTGCAGCCACTTGCCCGGTGCGGACAAAATGCGCGAGCAGAGATTGTCGTGCCGGCCGACCCAGCGGTTGATCTCATAGCTGATGGACACGACGACCGGCAGCAGCAGCAGCCGCAGGCCGACGCGCACCCACGGATTGTCCCACAGGCCGACGCGCAGGCTCACGAGCGAGAACACGAGAATGCTGATGATGACGACGACGAACAGAAAGCTCGTGCCGCAGCGGGGGTGAAAGCGCGACTGCGGCCGCACGTTCTCGACCGTCAGCGGCAGGCCCTTTTCATAGCAGAAGATGGTCTTATGCTCCGCGCCATGGTAGGCGAACATACGCTCGACGTCCTTCATGTGCGACACGGCCCACAGATACAGCAGGAAGATGACGATGCGCAGCAGTCCCTCGAAGAGGTTGCGCACGACGGGGCTCTGGATAAAGCTCTTGGTCAGACCGGCGAGCAGCGTCGGCAGCAGGATGAACAGCACGATCGACAGCGCGATGCCGAGCACCACGGCCGTGCCGATGATGATGTTCTTGCCCTTTTCCTCGCCGAAATGCCGCTCGATCCAGAGATCGATCTTGCCGGGCTCTTCCTGCTCGTCCTCGGGCAGGAGATCGGCGGAATACGTCAGCGCCTGCATGCCCTTGACCATCGAGTCAAGAAACACGACCACGCCGCGGATGAGCGGCCAGCCGAGGATCGGGTGCTTTTCCTTGACAAGGTGCAGCTCGTCGACCTTTTCGACCAGCCCGTCCTCGGTGCGGCAGACGATGGCCTGCTTTTCCGGGCCGCGCATGAGAATGCCCTCGATGAGGGCCTGTCCGCCGATGGACGTGCGGAAGGAGACATTGGTGTCGGGTTTTGCGGATCTGGTTTTGCTCATATGGTTACCTCGGTTAAAATGAATAACGGGATCAGGTGCTGCTCTCGGCAGCAAACGGCAGCCGCACCGAAACGAGCGTGCCGCCGCCGGGGGCGTTGCCGATCGTCAGCGTGCCGCCGGAGCGGGTGACGATCTCATCGCACACGGCAAGGCCGATGCCGCTGCCGCGCGCCTTGTGTTTTTCGCCCTTGAAGAACTTCTCCTTCACGTGCGGCAGTTCGCTGTCCGGGATGCCGGGGCCGTGGTCTCTGAACTGTATGGTAGCAGCTTCGGTGTCCGAAAAAACGGACACCTCGATCGTTTTGCCGTCGCAGGCGTATTTTGCCGCATTGTCGAGGATGTTGAGAAACACCTGCTTGAGGCGCTCCGGGTCGCCGGGCACGAGCGGGATCTCCTCCTCGGGCGGGTTGTAGATGAGCTGCATCCCGTCCTGACGCAGCAGCTCCTGATAGGTGAAGATGGTGTCCTCAAGCTCGCTCTCGATGTCGAGCAGCTCCATGTTGAGGTTGAAGCGTCCGTCCTGAATGCGGGTGAATTCCAGCAGCTCCTCGACAAGGCTCGTCAGGCGCGCGGCCTCCTTGGCAATGATGGAGATGCCGCGGCGGGAGTCGCCCTGAATGGCGGTGTCGAACATGAGCGTCTCGCTCCAGCCGGTGATGGCGGTCAGGGGTGTGCGCAGCTCATGCGAGATGGACGAGATGAACTCCGACTGCATTTTTTCGCTGCGGCTGATCTCCTGTGACAGCTCGTTGATGGCGGTCGCAAGGCGGCCGAGCTCATCGTCGCGCTGCACCAGCAGCTCCGTGCCGTAGCGCCCACCGGCGATCGCGCGTGTGACCTCGGTGATCTGCTCGACCGGGCGCGACACGCGCCGGCGAAACCACAGCGCGCAGATCGTGGCGCCGATGGCCGCCGCGAGCACGCCCAGCACGATGCCGAGCGCGGTGCTGGTGCGGCCGGTGCTCAGCCCGATGGCGGCGCCCACGGCGACGCACAGCGCCGCGTGCACGCACTGACCGATGGCCATGCGCGAAAACAGGCCGCGGAAAAAGGCGTATAGCGTTTTGACCTTGGGTTCGGCTGCCGGGATGGGGGTGGGGTCCTGCATGGTCTCAGTAGCCCCACTTGTAGCCGTAGCCCCAGACGGTCGTGATGTACTCGGGCTCGGTCGCGTCGTCCTCGATCTTGATGCGCAGGCGGCGGATGTTCACGTCGACGATCTTGACCTCGCCGTTGTAGTCCGCGCCCCAGACGGCGTGCAGGATCTCCTCACGCGAGAGCGCGCGGCCGGGATTTTCCATGAACAGCTTCATGATGGCAAACTCCGTCTGCGTCAGGCGGATGTGGTCGCTGTTTTTATCGAGCGTGCGCGAGCGCAGGTGCAGCACGAACGGCCCGCTCGAGAGCACGTCCTCGGTGTTTTCGCTGCCGCCGATGCGGCGGTAGAGTGCGTCCACGCGCGCAAGCAGCTCGGCCGGGGAGAAAGGCTTGGTGACATAGTCGTCCGCGCCGGTCATGAGGCCGGTGATCTTGTCCATCTCCTGGCTCTTGGCGCTGAGCATGAGGATGCCCATCTTTGAGCCCGTCGCGCGGATGCGGCGGCAAACCTCGAAGCCGTCGATGTCCGGCAGCATCACGTCGAGCAGGGCGACGAGCGTGTCCGGATTCTGCTTGAGTTTTTCGAGCGCCTGCTCACCTGTGGCCGCCTCGATGGGTTCGTAACCGGACCGGCGCAGGTTGATGACGACGAAGCTGCGGATGCTGGGCTCGTCCTCAAGTACAAGAATTTTCTTCATGTATCCATGTTCCTTTCCAAAGGCGGTGTGTGGGACGCCTTTGCGGTTTGTGGCGTCTGCTTTCCGGGAAAGCAGAGATCTGCAGACATATTCATTTCAGTATATCACACTATTTACAATTGTGGTAGCAAAAAATTACGAATCGTGTTATTCTGTGACACAGGAAATGAGGTGGGTCATATGGAGCTTTTCTGGACGCAGATCACGGACGCGCAGCCGGCGTTCCCGGCGCGCTCGAAGGCGCACGGCAGCGCATGGGGCGTGTCGCTGCTGGCATATGCGGTGCGCGCGGTCTGGGGCATCGCCCTGCCGGAGACGGCGGAGCTGCCCGGCGGCAAGCCGTATTTCCCGGCGTGCCCGCAGCTGCACTTTTCCGTCAGCCACACGCGCACGGCGGCGCTCGTGGCCGTGTCGGCTGCGCCGGTGGGCGCGGATGTGGAGCAGGTACGCCCGCTGCATCCGGCGATGGCGCGGCGGCTCGCGCAGGCGGACTGCGGCGACCTGCAGCCGTTCGAGCTCTGGACGCTGCGCGAGAGCTGGTTCAAGCTCACGGGCGCGGGCGACCTGCGCACGATCCCGTTCCGGCGTGCAGACGGGGTGCTCGTCTCGCCGGAGGCGGGGGCGCTCTGCCGTGTGTATGACGACATTCCCGGCTGCGCGGCCGCCGCGTGCTCGCTTGCCGAGCAGCCGCCGGAGCGGCTGCGGTTCGTGCCGCCGCGCGAGATTTGCACTTGAAATATGCGCCCGGCTGTTGTATAATCAAACAGCCGAATTTGCCGGTGTGATGGAATTGGTAGACGTGCTTGACTCAAAATCTACTTCGCCGTTTCATACCGCCTTGGCGGAAACCCTTGATTTTGCAAAGCTTTTTGAAAACTGAATATGTAATTTGGTTTTAATGTCCCTCCATGATGTCCCTCCGTTTTCTCGGATGGGGCATCGGGAGATGACTTAAAATAATAGATGCCGGTGTGTTGGAATTGGCAGACGAGGCGGACTCAAAATCCGTTGGGCTAATAACCCGTGCGGGTTCGACCCCCGCCACCGGCACCACACCTTGAAGGCTCGCAAACCCTTGATATGACTGGGTTTGCGGGCTTTTCTTTATGCTTTGAACTCTTATGTACTGCCCCTCCCGCATCAGCAGATTTGCCGTTTTCAGGCTGATTTTAGGAGGGACATTGGAGGGACATAAAGCATCATGCGGAGGGATATACACCCAAAATCGCATTGGCAGACGCAATCTTTGAGTTGAAATTCAAGTGCGTGTAAATGTTTGAGGTGGTCGAAATATCACTGTGCCCCAACCATTCCTGAATTTCTTTCAGGCTGACACCGTTTGCGTATAACAGACTTGCGCAGCTATGACGAAGATCATGGAAGCGGATCTTCCGCATACCGTTCTTTTGCAGAATCAGCGGGAAATGCTGTGTGATATAGCCGGGTTTCACAAGCTCACCGATTTCATTGACATAGATATAATCGGCGAACTTCCTGCAATAAGATTTTCCGCACAGCTTTCGGTTTAGCTCCTGCTCCGCTTTCAGACGGTGTAGCAATTCCTCAAATGGTGGTACAAGCGGCAGGCTGCGGTAACTGGCCTTTGTCTTTGTCCTGTCCTTTTGAATGATTTTGCTCTTGCCGTCTATGGTTGCCTGCGTAACGGTGTGCCGAATCGTGATGGTCTTTTTCTTGAAGTCGATAGCATCCCATTTCAGGCCTACCGCCTCACTCCGGCGCAAACCGTAAAACGCACCGAGGATCACGCCCAGCTCAATGGGATCACCCCGGACAACTTCAAAAAGGTGGTTTAGCTCATCCTCCTCATAGAAGCTGCCTACGAATTTTTCCTTTTTGGGTCGTTCAATGCGGTCTGCCGGATTCGAGTCGATCAGGCCGAGTTTGAAAGCGTGCTGCAAGGCCTTGCGGATATTGGCATGACGGTGTATGACCGTGTTTGCGGAAACACCCCGCACCGTCAATTCGTAGGTGTAGTAGTCCTGTATGTGCTTGGGTGTGACATCCTGCAATGCAAGACCTGGGTGCTGTTCCTCAAAGTATGGGATGATTTTGCTTTTGATACCCATTGCATACGCCCCGTAGGTGGTTTCCTCCACATTCTTTTTCGTCATTTCCAGCCAATCGAGCAGGAATGCAGTAAAAAGAATCGTGCCAACGGGAGCTTTGCACGTACTGCGTTCGATTGCTCTTGCTTCCAGCTCCGCTTCCTTGGCGGCACGAGCCACGGAAAGCATCTTTTCGGCGCGCTTTTTGTTTCCCTTTACCGTCAGACCTGTAGACTTGGACGGCGTGTGTCGTTTTCCGTATTCGTCCACATAGTTCAGTACCATGTGATAGTACCCGTTTTTCTCTCGCAGATGTCCTGCTACCATAATAAGACCTCCTTTGATTGGTACAGCGCTGATCCATCTGCCATTGACAGCAATATTGTAGCAGATAGAAGTACATCGGCCAAATGTGCAAACGAGGTTTTACGCAGTAGATTTTTCTATCAAGTCCAAGTATTCCAAAATGTTGAGCTTCGGGATTCGATAGCGGCGACCAACAATAAAGCTCTTGATCTTGCCGGACTTCAAAAGCCGATAGGCAGTTTTATCGCAGATGCCGCCGAGCATTTCACACATTTGCTCAACATTGACTACATCGGGATAGTCAGCAAATAACAGTTTGTAGGCTGTCTGTGATTCCATAGGCCGCCTCCTTACCGTTTTTTCGGCACAAGTTCATAGTCATACCCTTTCCGCTGATTACAGTAGGTGCAAGTGTCTTTTGCCGTTTGGTGCGGGTCAATCCTGCGCAAATAATAAGCACCCGTGCCGTAGAAATTATCGGCGCAGGTGCTGCAAAGGCAGAGGATCAGTTTTTTCGGGACGCTTTCAATCAGACCGATGCTGACCGCCAGCGCATGATTGATGCCGCAAATGTGCTTTTCGGAAAGATGCCCGATAAAGTTGCCCAAGCGACGCTTATCGACAGTACGCAATTGTTCCAGCAGGACGATAGAGGGCAGTTCCAAGCCGTCCTCGGCATCGTCGATGTAGTAGTGCGTGGGAAGTTTGGCTTTCACGCCGGTTTTGCTCGTGATGGAAGCGATAATGACTGTGGGGCTGTGTTTGTTTCCGACATTGTTCTGGATGATTACGACAGGGCGGTAGCCCTCCTGCTCAGAGCCGATGCCCCGGCCCAGATTGGCGTAATACATATCGCCGCGCAAATATGTGTGGCTCATTCTGTGATGACCTCCTTTGTGTATTTAGGCGTTCCCACCTATGTAGAGATCAAGCAGCAGAACAGAATTAAGGTCGGTGAGAGATAAAACATTCTTTGTTTCGTCAGACCCGTCCTGCCGCTTGACCGTAGTATTTTGAAGAAAATTCAATTTGTCCTCGACACCCCGATTTCCTATTGGGAAGTCATCAAGCGGCCGATGGCTGTCGGCTCCACGGGGATTTCACCCTCACGAGGTTCTCTCATGACCGCCCCCATTGCCTGCGACGGCTTCACGGTCGAAATGCCGCTTATCACGCTCGGACTGTGGCTGGACGGGAGTATCGTTAGCCCTATTGCCGGTCGTCGCCGGGGCGGGAGCCACCCGCCCGTGATAGCCGACTGTATATCGCTCCCCGCAGTGCGGATTGTGGCGCAGCCGCTAATGTGGCTCATGCTTTCGCAATGGCAATAGGAATGTACTTGATGAATGGGTATTTTATTGTCAAAGGCCATCCCTGCTTGCCGAAAAGGAAAACAGGCAGAGAGTTTTCGTACCTCTCCACCTGTTTCCTCACTTAAAGGCTATTTTTCAACCACCTATTCCAAAAAATTTTTTCAATCTTTTTTCGGCGGCCGCAACCGATTTTGCAACGGCCTGAAAAGTGCATCCCTCCATTCCTGCGATCTGCTCATAGGTCAAGCCTTGAAAATAGTAGAGGATCAACCTCCGCTTTTGTATTTCGGGCAGTTCGGAGATCGCTCTATGTAACTGCGCATATTCCATGCTCTGCAAAGCGCTTTCTTCGACCGTCGCCGGACGATGCACGGCCCGGTCATACAACGATGCCTCCGTAAGCTCCGATTGCTCATAGTGGCGATCCACTTCGTTCAGATAGGAGAGGTCGTCCAGCTCAAAGGAATCAAACAACGCAAACACGGCAGCGCTGATCTCAAAATGATGCCGATTGCCTTGTCCGTCCGAAAAGGTCAGCCAGTGGCGGCCGTCCCCGGTCGTGCCGATGGTATAGGGATTGTATTTGTCCTTCCTTCGTTTCGGATGGTTTCCATCCATGATATTTTCCTCCGTTTCGATTTGAATTTTGAAAATCCAAATCGTGCGGAGGACTGCGGCAGCCTACGCTGCAGACCGAAAAGCGCAGACATAGGAAAATGCATCTGCAGAAAGCGAAGGCCTGCAAAACAAGTGAGTATAATCTATATGGGGTGGCTGTTTTTACTACATATTTCATTGCTCGGAGAGCACTTTTTGAGGGACTCACCATTCGCAACGCAGGCTATAGAATGAAATAAAATTTGCTACTTTTTACAGGGAAGGCGGTTCGCAAACAAATAAGCACAAAAAATCCCTCCAATCTAAAAAACTCAGATTGGAGGGATATACGCGCAGCGAATCAGCCCGCCAACATTCGTTTTTTTATTTGGCGGGATATATGATTTCGTATTTGTTGCATCGCTTATTTGTCGATACTTATACAGTTGACATGAATGGCGCTGCTATAACAATTACTTACTATAATGAAGCTCCATTAACAAAAGTCAAGCCCCAAAACAAAAAACATGCGAACATCATAGCGGAGAGAAGGAGATCATTTTTCATGGTCATCTTTTACGATTATATTTTCTAATAAATTCTATCGAAAATATAAAAACAGTATTGACAGAGGAAAATGGGTTTGTCATAATTACATCAATCCGTTTCATTTTTTTACAGAAACGTACAAAATTTTACTTTGCGGGGTAAAGAACCATGAAAGAAGGCGTAAAGAAGAGCATATCCCTCATCCTTGTGCTGACGCTGCTGGTGCAGCTGCTGCCAATGGTGGCATTCGGTGTCGGCGACGAAACAAACGATCTGGACATCAGTACAGACAGCGAAACGGTGTCCATGAAAGACGACGATGCGCAGATCGTCGGCGAGGAGGACGCGCTGCGCGAGGAATCCGTCAAGCATTTCCGGCTGCAGGACGGGGGCTACATGCTGGTAGAGTACGAGACGGCAGTGCACTACCAGACGGCGGACGGGTCCTGGGAGGAGATCGACAACACGCTGCAGAAAACCGGTCAGCAGTATGTTGCCCAGGCGGGAGACATGACGCGGAAATTTGCCGCGTCGCTCGACAGCGGCTTCCTGTTCGAGACGGCGTATCAGGGGCAGAGCGTGTCGATGTCGCTGGCGCGGCGCAGCAGCCGCGACGTTGTGGCGGTCGCGCCGGACGTTCCGGCAGCGGAGGAAACGGCAGCCCCCGAAGAAACAGTGGCACCGGAGACCGCTGACCAGCCGCAGGAGGCGGAGCAGACGGAGGCAGACCTTCCGCAAGCACCCGCGGAAGCCGCGGCAGAGACGGATGCGCCGCAGCAGGAGACGGCAGAGGAGCTGCCGCTGCTGGACGACGCGGCGTATACGCTGGTCACGTCCACGGCGGCGGCCAGGATGGAAAACCCGGGGACCAAAATGCGCACCTTCAGCAAGCTGGCGGAGAAAGACAAGATCCAGCCGCAGAAAATCCGCTCCAGCGTTGCGTTCGACAACGTGATGGACGGTGTCAGCCTGCTGTACCAGAACTATGGATATAACGTAAAAGAGAGCATCCTCATCGAAAAGCCGCAGGAACAGTATGCCTACTCGTTTGTGCTGAACCTGCAGGGCCTGACGCCGACGCTTGAGGCCGACGGCTCTGTGCTGCTGCGCGGTGCCGACGGTGAGCCGGTCTACGAGATCCCGGCGCCGTATCTGGCGGATGCCGACGGCGCAACGTCACTGGAGGACGCCGCCTACAAGCTCGAGCGCATCTCGGGCGGTTATCTGCTGACCGTGGAGGCGGACCCGGAGTGGATGAACGCGCCGGAGCGCGCGTATCCCGTGACGCTCGACCCGACGATCCTGCTGCACAACAAGGGCAACGTTCTGACGACGTTCATCCGGTCGGCATGGCCGGGGTCTGTTGCGCCCAACGCGGCGGACCAGTTTGTCGGATACCGGGCAGACAACGGATACGATGCCTGTGAGATCTATATCCAGTTTGCGAATCTGCCGGAGCTGCCGCGCAACTGCGTTCCGGTCAGCGCACAGCTGGCCATCTGCCATGCCGGATTCTTCACGTCCAACGGCGTGGGCGGCTCAGCACCGGATAGAAGTCTGACGGTTGAGGCGCACGAGTGGCCCGCAGAGGTCAGCAATGTATCTGCCCTGACTTGGAACGCGGTGCATTCCAGCTCGACGCCGGTCAGCGACGAGGTGCTGGATTTCCAGAAGCTCAGCAAGAGCACACTGAACAAATATGCTACATGGGACATTACGCGCACGGTCATGGCGTGGTATCAGAAGCAGAACGAAGGCGACACGAGCGGCGGGCGCGGCGTACTCCTCAAGGCAATTGATGGTTATGAGAATTACCGCGTGGCGAACCTGATCGGCAGCGGATACCACGACTACAGCCCATATTTCGCGGTGTACTACCGCAACCCGGTCGGGCTGGAGAGCTACTATACCTATCAGGAGGCATCGGCGGGAAAAGCCGGAGATCTCTCTATCCATAATTTTACGAACCAATTTACGCTCGAGCGCGCGGATGTCTCCCTCTCTCTGGAGCCGGTGTCCTATGCGCTGCGCCATATCTACAACAGCGCCGCCTCCGACATCGAATTCTCCCATAACGAGGCGGGCGGCCTGCACACCTGCGACTACACGTCTATGCAGGTCGGCGTTGGCTGGAAGCTCTCCGCGCAGCAGACGGTGGTGGAGTGCAAGGTCGGCGACGAGACGTATCTGGTCTACAACGACGAGGACGGCACCGAGCATTACTTCAGCAAGACGGCGACCAACACGTATGAGGACGAGGACGGCCTCGGCCTGAAGATCGTCAAGTCCACCAGCGGCGGCAATACGATCTATACTATGACGGACATGGACAAGTACCACACGTGGGTGTTCCACAACGGCTACCTGATCTCCGTCACGGACAACAACAGCAACACGATCTATTTCGCCTACAACGCAGCGTACAGCAGCGGCGGCAGCGCGTGGAAGCCGGTCAAGGGTTCTGCCAGCAACCGGCTCGTGCAGATCATTATGGATATTCACGGTGGCGTAAACCAGACGGTCGCAAACCTGACCTACAGCGGCGACCGTCTCTCCAGCGTGACGGACTACGCCGGGCGCAGCACGAACTACAGCTACGACTCCGGCGGTCACCTGACGCAGGTGACCTATGCAGACGACACGTCCGCGTCCTACGAGTATTACTCGAGCAACGGCCGCCTGTCGACGCTGTACGACGCCGAGAGCCAGTACGGGCTGGACATTACCTATACCTACAATCTCGGCGTCATGTCCACGTTCCGCGTGCAGGAATTTGCCAAAACCTCGGCGGGGACAAAGCAGGTTGGCAATGCATTTCACGCCTACCGCAACGGTGTCCACCAGACGTCGTACCGCTTCTACGGCCCGGACCACACGGCGGGCAATGCCGACGACACAGTCACGACCTGCGTGCTCGACCATTTCGGTAAGACGATCTGTACCTATGACAGCAGTACGGACTATTCGGAGATCATCGGCGCCAGCGCCGCCAGCTACACGGACAACAGCGGCACCAGCAAAACGAACAACCGCCTGACCGGCGCGGCGGCCATGGGCACGGTGGCGCTAAACCTGCTGCCGAACGCGGGGCTGGAGCAGTGCACGAACAATGTGTCCGACGGCTGGGTATCCCTGCCCTTCAGCCAGAACGCGGCCGCCGGTGTCATTGCGAAAAGCAGGTCGCGCATCGGCTATGCCTCGCTCAAGACCGCGGCCAGCGGCAGCGGCATGTACCACGAGGTCGCGCTGCAGGCGGGCACGACGTACACCTTCTCAGGTTACGTCAACACGCGCGACATAACGGCGTGCCAGTCCAGCGGCGGCGTCTATCTGGCCGTCCTGACGGCGGCGCAGCGCGGCAGCCTCGCCGGTGTGCAGCAGTCGCCGTGGAAGAGCGAGCTCGTCAATTACAACACGGTCCCCGAGGTGGACGCCGGCTGGGAGAAGATTAGTGTCACGTTCACGCCGGACACGTCCGGTACGTACAGTCTCGCGGTCGTACAGGATCGGGCGGACGGCGTCGCTTACTGCGACGACATGCAGCTTGAGGCGCACGCGGCGGCATCGAACGCGAACCTGGTGCAAAACGGCACCTTCGCCAGCGGCGCGCCGGACTTCTGGACGGCCAACCGCTACACGAAGAGCGATGAGCACCCACTCGGCGTGGGCAAGGGCGTGTCCATGCACGCGGAGGGCGGCACCGATGGCGGCACGCGCACGAGCCAGGTTGTGCCCATCAACTACTACGCCGGCTCGGCGACGTTCCTGCTCTCCGGCTGGGGTAAGGCCAACTCCGTTGGCGGCACCTCACCGAAGCCGTCCACCGGCTACGAGCGGTATTTCGGCCTCATCGCTGAGATCAAGTACGCCAACGGCACGACTGAAAAGCAGTACGTGAGCTTCAATGACGACTTCACGGACTGGCAGTACGCGTCGGGCGTCATCATCCCGAAGCGGCGTGACCTGATGATCCAAGACATCACGGTCTACTGCGCCTACGACTACAACGCCAACTACGCGTACTTTACCAACATCAGCCTCGTGCTCGAACCGGCGGAGACCTACAGCTATGACAGCAAGGGCAACCCCATCGCGGCGACGGACGGCAACGCCAAGACGGCCAGCGAGTTCTTCGCCGACTCCCAGCGCCTCAAGAGCTACACCACGCCCAGCGGCGCCAAGCACACGCTGGGGTACGACGCAAGCAACAACCTGCAGTCCGACGAGCTGGCCGGGCTGACGAACTACACCTACCACAACACCTCCGGCAGCGTCACGCTGAACATGACGCGCAAGGGGTACAGCGGAGACTACCTCAAGTCCGCCAACACCTACGACAGCACGCGCCGCTTCCGCACGCAGTCCACGGACGCCAACGGCGTCACGACGGAGTACGGGTACGACAGTGCGACCGCGCACTTGCTCAGGACCACGGCGGCCAACGGCACACAGCAGGAGTACCGGTACTATGCAGGCAGCGACCGCACTGCCTTTACCTACATTGGCGGTACGGCCTCGATCGACTATGTCTACGACCGCGCGCAGCTGACCGACCTCATCCGCAAGGCGTACCTGGGCACGACGGGTTACTGGCAGCACTACCTGCTGGGCTATGACACCTTCGGCAACATGACGCGCGTGCAGGTCTGCGCCTCGAGCGCGGAGCGCGCGGGATACACCACGCCCATCGACCTTGCGACCTACGAATATGAGGGCAACGTCTATAACGGCCGTCTGGCGAAAATGGCCTACGGCAACGGCGACAGTGTCAGCTACACCTATGACGCGTTTGACAGGCAGCGCACCGCCGCGTATAATGACGTCGACAGGACGACGCATGAGCGGAAAAATGTTGCTACGTACCACTACGACTACAGCAGCGACAACGCCCTCACGCGGCAGTACGCCACGGGCAGCGACGGCAAGATCACGGAGCAGTACAGCTACCAGTACGACAGCCTCGGCCGGCTCATCCATTCGCGCCAGTCGACGGCCGACGGCTCGCTCATTCAGCTCACGCAGCACATGTACGACAACGCCAACCGCATGACGTCGCAGACGTGGCAGTTCGGCACGGGCCTGTACCGGCAGCAGTATACCTACACCGGCCAGAATAGTGACGGCAAACAGGTCGACGGCACGATCAGCGCCATCACGACCACGGTCCCGGGCCAGAGCGTGATCACGTCCACGTATGGCTACAATGACCTGCGCCAGTTGACGTCCAAGGGCGTCACGGTGCCCGACCAGAACGGGAAGCAGACTAAGGTCTATGACCGCAGCTATACCTATGACCGCATCGCGGCTGACAGTGGCTGCAACTGGATGGGCACGCGTCTGGCGAGCACGGGCTACACGTTCGGCTCGAACAGCCGCAGCTTCACCTATACCTACGATGACTCCGGCAACATCACCAAGGTCGTGACCGCAGGCACGAAGGTGCCCAAGGCGGCCACATTGAAGGAGTATGGCTACGACGCGCAGGGCCAGCTGGTGTCTGAGAAAAACGGCAGCGGCACGACTTTCCTCTATGCCTACGACACGGCGGGCAACATCCGCAGTATTACGAAGGACGGCACGGTCACGAAGTCCTTCGGCTACGCCAACCCCTCGTGGCCCGATCTGCTCACGAGCGTGACGGCAAACGGTGCGACCAAGGACATCCTCTACGAAGGCCAGACCCAGACGAGTGACCTCCCGTCCTCCGGCAACCCGGTTACATATTACAACGGCAAGGACTATACCTTCACGTGGACGAAGGGCCGCCAGCTCGCCTCCGCAACGGTGGACGGCAAGCAGGTCTCCTATACCTACGACATGTCCGGTGTCCGCAGCGGCAAGCAGGTCTACACGACCTCCAACCAGCGCACGACGACCTATACCTATACCACGCTCTCCGGCAAGGTCATGCGCCAGCAGTGGGAGACGCGCAACAGCGACGATACGGTTTACCAGGCGATGCAGTCCCTCGAGTTCGTGTACGACGACGGCAACCAGCCGTTCGCCATGATCTACAAGCATGGCCAGACAACGGAGCTCTATTACTACGTCCTCAACGCGCAGGGCGACGTCATTGCGCTGCTGAACGCGAACGGCACGCTCGCCGCGTCCTACAACTACGGCGCGTGGGGCAACTATTCGGTGCATGGTGCTGACGGCAAAAAGACCACGGATGCCACCTTCATCGGGCACATAAACCCGCTTCGCTACCGCGGCTATTATTACGACCGCGAAACGCGCCTCTACTACCTCCAGAGCCGGTACTACGACTTTGCCAACTGCCGGTTCATTAACGCCGACACCTTCGCCACCACCGACGCCAACGGCTTCCTCAGCGCCAATATGTTCGCATATTGCGAGAATAATCCGATCATGCTCGTTGACCAAGATGGCGGGGTTCCAGTTATAATTGCTGGTGCGCTTATTGGTGGCCTTGTGGGTGCAGTTTCTGGTGCGCTTTCATCTGCATTGCAGGGTGGAGATAAATCGGAAATTATGGCGGGTGCTTTAAGCGGAATGGTTACTGGTTTCGTGGCGGGAGCGGTATCAACCGCTGCGCCTATACTTGCGGCTACGCTAGATGTAAGCGGTATGGCTATGCTTGGCGCTGCATCTGCGGTATCTGGTGCTGTCGGAACATTTTCCAGTGCTTTGAGTCAAAAATCAACGAAAGGAAAAGTCGATTGGGGAGAAGCTGTGCTTAATGGTGGCTTAACTGCAATAGATACATTTGCATCGAGAGGTGTGGGTATTATTGCAAGAGGCAGTGGAATTGGTACGGCTGTTTGTACAACTGTTCAAGCGACTGCAAATTTAACATTTGGCAGTATGCTGGGACAAATTCAAGGAGCGTTTAAGACCACATTTGGAAGCGGTCGCTCTCGAAGAAGAGCACCTAGGAAAAGGGTAATTAGGCACTCGCGATATCGAGCTAGGTGGAGATCGAGATACCGTTTCTGATGGAAGGAGGGACTTCTATGAATGATATGAAAAAGGACCGCTTGAAATTTCGCACGATTGGCGCTTATATGTCGGTTGTTTATGTTTTGATTGGACTTTTGACGGTGGCCGCAATTTTTTGCGCTTGGATGATTGGATTCGATTCGCTGCTGATTCTTTTATTTGCTGTTTTATATCTTATCGCTATCCTTATGGGTGTCGTTTTTTATCTTTTGCCTGAAAACAAAACAGTCATCGTTACATCAGATGAGATATCCGTTTATTGCCGGAAGCATCCGGACGTTTATATTGCGTGGAATCCGGATATTTACGTTGGCGCACATTTGTTCAAAGAAAATGCCTCGCCAATGCTTGATTCTGATAGTTATGAGGTCGTGATATCTAATGTGCATTGGATGGCATCGGCAGAACTGTCGAAAAGGCAAAGTTACCCCTATGCTGCATTTGATCCGAATGGGCAATGGGTGATTTCGTGTGGCCGCTGCTCTAAAAAGAAGAGTGAATTGCTTGCAAAACAGATCAATCAATTGCGTAATTGCTAATTAAAAAAGTTTACATCAGTATCCCAACGTGCTTAAGCTAAGGATATCAAGCGGGCGGTGCATCAGCACCGCCCGCGTTTTGTTCCTCTGGGTGGGGTTGCGTTCGCGCCAAGAAAAATGAACAAATGCCATTATATATGGTTTTTCGTGCTCTTTCTTATCTATTCTGGAATACCGTAGCCTAGAATTTCGTAGTATCCCACCGGATATTGGCGCTGTCGGCAGCTGTTGCCGGAATTGCCCTCGATGGTGTAGACAATGCCGTTTTCGCATTTCTCCACGATGCCGACATGATCGGACTGCCCGTCCTGCGGACCGGATGAGCCCTTGTTGTCCCAATCGAAGAAAATGATCTGACCGGCAGACGGCTCAAAGCTGCTGTCCTGCCATTGTCCACGGTCCTTGAACCACTGCACCCCATTGACACAGCCTGCGAACTTCGGAATAACGCCGCTGTCGATATAGCCGCACTCATTCGCACACCAAGATACAAAGCAGGCGCACCACTCCACACGGGAGTTAAATCCATACCATGACCAATAGGGCTGACCGCCCACATTGCCGATCTGCGACAAGGCCACCGTGACGATAGCATCGTCCCCGGAGTAAATGCCGTAAAGGACGGCTGACCACATACTACGGTTTTCCTCGGCAAGCAATTCAGAGAGCTGCTGCCGCTGATCGGCGTTGAAGTTGAAACGGTCTGCCATTTCTTCGGCGGTCTTGTGGCTGACCGTAATATAAAGGTAGGTGTGTGTGACCGTTGTAACGGTTTCTACAATGTTCCCGTGGCCGTCATCGGTTTCGGTGATAAACTTTCCAGGCTTTCTCTCAATGTGAGAAGATATTTCATTCATCTGCCAGAAAATATCTTTGAGGATGGCTTTCTTGGCATCGTCCACCGTGGCGACCTCCTGCGGATCGTCGGGGTCGGTGGTGGTTTTCACCGCATACACGGCCAGCACCTCCGGCCACACCGCATGGGAGCCGGACATCTCCAGCTCATCATAGGTGAGATTTGCCCTTGCGGTATCGATCTGCGACTGATAGTCGGCGTTAATTTCCTGCACAGCCTGCCGCATAGTTTGCCCCGTGCCGCTACCCTCGCCGGAGAAGAAGATGCCGAAACAAGAGCCGACGATCAGCCCGATCAGGCAGACTACGATGATGACGGTGACAGAGACCCATCCACCGGCGGCGATAGCTGCGGCTAAGGCCTTCGCTTTGGCAATTACGGCTTTAACAGCGGTAGTAGTAGCCTTGACAGCCGTCTTCCTTGTGGAACTAGCAAACGCCTGCCTACTGCGGCTATTTGCTTTGATGGTGTTATGCACCGGCTTCTTTGGTAAATCCGCCTTTCTCAGCTGAAAGTGCTCTTTTGCCTTGGAGATGTTTTGCTTGGTGACCTTTACACCCTTGCGGTTAGCCTTGTCCACCCCGTATGCGGCTTCGTGAGCTGCCGTTTCCACCCCGGTCAAAGTGCGGTCGGCGGCGTATTCTTCGGGAGAGGATTCCGCCGCAAAAACGCCGTGCTCCGCCTTGTCCTTGGTGCGGACATAGGCATCCTTCATCCGCTCAGCGGCCACCGCCGATTTGTCGATCACCTTTACCGTTCCCTTGACCACATCTCTCGTTTTGATGTCAGACATGGCTGCCCACCTCCGCAGAGGGCGCGGCGATCCGCTTGGCAACAACGACCATGCGCCCGTTTTTGCGGCTGTACTCGCAGGTGGAAAGCGTGATCAGCTTATCGCCGTATTCCGCCATTGCGCCGGTGTCATAGAGAGAAAGCACCTTGCATTGGGCGATATAGGCATCAAAGTCCTCCGCCGACTCCGCACGGGTAAAGTGGTAATACTTGAAGCCCTGCTCGGAATAGGCAACGGTCTTGAACACCGCCACGATCTCATATTCACTAAAGCCGGACAGCGTATCAAAGCGGATGATTTTGTGCTCTCTATAAAAATCCTTGCTTTCATACTTGCAGAGATCGGCAAACATCGTCCCATTGTTCATGTGATGGCCGTAGATCACGCAGTTGTCGGACAGCGCAATGTCGCAGTTTTCCTGTACATAGGGCACGCCGTAATCGCTGTACTGTTTGTCAAAGCCCCGTTTCAGATAGAAATTCGGCTCGTCCACGGTCTGCATCACGGGATAGTCGATGTTTGTGCCGGGAACGGAGAGCCAGCCCACAAAGTCACTGTTCTGCTCCTGCACCGCCCGGTACTTTTCAAATGCCGTCAGCTCCGGCAACGGCTTGGTTTCCACCAGTGCGGCGACCTGTTCAAAGGCTTTGGTGGCCTGTTTTCCGTCCGCATACTGCCGACAGAGCATGATGCCGGAGAAAAGGAAAAGGGCGGCACATACGGCCGCCCCGATCATCAGATATTTGCTTTTCATATATGGCCTCCTTTAAGATGCGTTTCCGCTGCCGAACACACCCTCGCCGGGGCGCGTCGTCATCAAGCGGTAAAGCTCGGTATCTTTGGGAAAACGGTTGATAAACGGCACCAGCGCTGAGCCGTATTTGATCAGCCCGCAGCCTGCGTCGGCGTTGGTGACATAGCTCATTTGCTCGTCGGAGATGTTCAGAAGCTTCGAGAGCTTGGCACGGTCGGAAAACGCCTGATTGAGCATGACCACGAACTCGGAGTTGGAGAGCATGGTGCTCGCCTGCACGGAATCCAGCAGGTATTCCACATTCTGCGTGATGGCGGTGGGATAGCCGTTGCGCTTACGGAACTGCCGCCATGCAGAGTTGAAGAAAATGCCGCTCTGCTCATTTTCAAAAACGACATGAAATTCGTCGATGAAGATGTGGGTGCGCTTGCCCTTTTTCCAGTTAAGGGTGACACGGTTGAGAATGGTGTCGGTGATCACCAGCAGTCCCGTCGGCTTCAACTGCTCGCCAAGGCCGTGAATATCGAATACGACGATGCGCTTGTCGAGATCGACGGTGCTTTCGTGACCGAAAATATCCAGTGAGCCGGTGGTGAACAGCTCCAGCGACAAGGCGATCTCCTTTGCCTTTTCTTCGGGCTGTTCCAGCAGCTTGTTTCGCAGGTCGCAGAGTGTGGCGGGCTTGCCAGTCCGCTCGGCGTCCTGATACACCAGCGCCGTGCAGCGGTCGATGATGGATTTTTGCTGCGGGCCGACACCGGCCTTGTCGATCTGCTCCACAAGGGACATGATGAATTGCGACTTTTCCACGATGGGGTTGTTTTCGCCGTAGCCGTCCACCATATACATGGCGTTCAAGCGGTCTTTGCCGCCTGCCGCCATATGAATGACAGTCGCCGTTTCCTTGCCCAGAGCCGCCGCCAGCGCACCAAATTCGTTTTCCGGATCGCAGACCAGCACATCATCGGCGGTGTTGAGAATAAGAAAAGCGATCAACTCCTTGGCGCTGAACGATTTGCCCGAACCGGGCACACCCAACAGGAACGCCGACTGGTTCAGAAGATTTGCCTTGTTGCACATAATCAGGTTGTGGGAGATGGCGTTCTCTCCGAAGTAAATGCCGCCCTTGTCCTGCACCTCCTGCACCTTAAATGGCATGAACACTGCAAGGCTCTCAGTGGTGAGGGTGCGAAATGCATTGATCCTTCGTGTGCCGATGGGGAGGACAGTGTTCAGCCCGTCGAACTGCTGGAATTTCAGAACGGCAAGCTGGCACATATGCTTTCGTGCCACGGCAAGCACCGTTTCGGTGTCGCTGTCGAGCTGCTTTTTATCGTCGGCGGTAATGACCATCGTAATGACCGCCAGCATCATCCGCTGATCTCTCGTGGTCAGGTCGTCCAGAAATTCCTTGCTCTCTTTGCGTTGGAGCTCCATATCATAGGGCACGACGGCAGAGAAATTGTTGTTGGCGTTCTGCCTGCGCTGCCAGTTGGTGATGTTGGTTTCGATGCCGAGCAGACGGTTCTCCACCTCCCGCACGGCCTCGTCGGTGGGGATCGGCACAACATCGATCGACAGCATTATATTTCGGTTGAAATCGGTCAGCTCCGTGACCATGCTGTCTTTGATATACGAAGCGTAGTCCTTCAAAAACAGGACTCGGCAGTATTTCTCGCCCAGCTTCAGGCAGTCGCTGCTTTTCTCCATCGAATCGGGGCAGATATAGTCCTTGAAATCATGCCCCTTGCGCATCATATCCTGCGGCTCAAAATAAAACGCCGCTTCTTCGCCGTGACGGTAAAAGTCGTGAAGCACCCGCAGCTTTTCGGCGGCGTCCAGCTCGGTACACTTAGAGCCGAGGGCGGCGAAATGGGCGATCAGGTCTGCGCCGATCCGGGCAAAGTAGGTGCGGGCTTCTTCGACGTCCTTCTTCCAGACCGACACCGTGATATATTTCTCCTGAATGATGCCGTTGGTGCCGGTAGCCTTGTCAAGCAGCATTTGATTGTATTCCCTGCGGTACACATCGCAAGCATCGCCCCGCATGGGCATCAAGATCGACTGCTCGAAATTTGCCCGGTTCAGTCTGCGGTTGTTGATGGTGATTTTCGTCGTCGCCCCGGAATCCAGACTGTTCAGCAGCTCCGAATAGGCAAGGAACATCTGCTCCTTGTCCTCACGGCTTGCCACAAGGTAGTTGATGTCGGTAAACTGATAGGTCTTGGAAAAGCGGCTGCCCACCTGAAAAATGCCGTCCTTCCAGATGCGGCGGACGGGGATCACATCCTGCACCTTGCGGGGTACGGTGTACCGCTCCTTGTCCTGTTTCAGCAGGTTTTTCAGCGTTTTGATCATGATTTTCCTTCCTCCAATTTGTTTTTGAGTGCTTCATAGTAGAGGTTCGATGCCTCAAAGCGAAGCTCTTTTGGCTCTAACAGCTCCGAGCGCAGCCACGCCCAGAGGAATTGTTCAGCGGTCATACCGTGGTAAGTGATAAAGCCCAGCGCCGCAAAGGGTGCGGCGCCGAGAATACACATCCAACTGACGGTTTCCGTCCCGAAGTGGGGCTTCAGCAGAAAGTACAGTCCCACGGCGACAAGGATCGCCAAGACAGAAAAAACGAACTGCCGCATGGACAGTCCGAAAAACATGGATTCCGTATAGTTGCGGATCTCCCGATTGATTTTCACTTCCAAATCTCGTCCTCCTTTACAGTCCCATCATTTCACGCACAACACGGTCGGCCATTTTGACAGCGCCGACGAGCACCAGCATATTGAAAACTAACTCGCCCACATACGACCACACCTGCGTTACCGCCGCAGCGTCGGGATCGACGACGGGCGGACTGGATGCAAACAGAGAGAAGATGATGCAGGCCAGTACGATGATCGCACCCTCTAAACAAACGGCGGCATAACTTTTGATGAAGCTCTTGCCGATGTTCTGTGACGGCTCGCCTGCAAAGGCCGAGAGCGGGACCGGTGCAATGGCCGTGTAGAGATAGAGTTTGAAAAATCTGCCGTACACGGTCATGATCATGATAAACGACAAAACCGTGATAAACAGCCCGCCGATCAAGGTCACTGCCCACAATGGGATGCTTTCAAAAAAGCCGCAGTCCTCTACGGCGGTCACGATCTCGGCAGGCAGCACAGTTTCCTGCGCCACCCCAAAGCCTGCGGCGTTCATGATAGTAGAGATCAGCCCCTGCACGATGTTGAATAGGGCGATCATCAGCTCCAAGCCGTATGTGACGGCGGCCTTGGCAAGGGCGAAACGGATAAACACTTTGAGAGCGTGCTCCGGCCGTTTCAGTTCCGCAAAGCTGCCGCAGGTTTTCATCACGCCCACCACAAAGAACAAAACGAGCAGCGCAAGCCCGATGGCCTGCACCGCACCGTGGATGCCGACGATCACATTCCAGATCGTGCCGCCTTTGAACTGCTCCGGCGACTGCGTAATGAGCTGCCAGATCTCCGCCAGCTTTTCATTCCAAGTTTCCAGCGCATTCTCCAAATTCTGTACGATCCAGTTATCCGACATTCGGCTCACCTCCCGTCAGCGCAATATCGCAGGCGACCTCGTTGCCCCAAACATCCCAGCCGTCCGTTTTTTGACGGGCGAACAGCTCAATGCGGGGCAGATCACCCATCAGCTCGACAATGCGCCGCCTTGCTTCGTCCGGCTTTTTGCTGTGTTCCTCGATGTGGGAGAGGATGACTTGATGCACCCCGGCCGAGCGGCGTTTCGGGCGGCCTTTGGTGGCAAGCATACAGAACTCTGCATTGGCTCTCGTCCAGTGTCCCATGCCCCAAAACAGGCTGTCGGACTTGCGGTTCTGCTTGATCCATACGAAAGCCACCGTCTTATACGAAAAGCCCCATGCACGCATGACCGAAAAGCAGTCGTGCAGCAGTGGGATCGTTGTCCATAGAAACAATACGCAGTCGTCTGCGGCAAGTGTGCCGACCGGCAGCGCCCGTATATCTTCCAGTTCCATTGTCGGGTAGTGGGATTCGGCTGAGCGGCCAAGCCCCTTTTTAGAATAGACCTTGTACCGCCAAGGCGGGTCTGCGTAAATAATGCTGTATTTCTTCACAGCTTCCTCCTTTCCGGCAAATAGGGGCAGGCCAAAGCGACCTGCCCCGTGCACCGTTTCATTTATCTGCTGTCCCGGTCGGGCGAACTGCGAATCACGCCGTACACATCGTCTACAAAGTAGCGCCCGGCAAAGGGATTGAATATGGCGTGGCACTTTACGCCGTTGTATTCGGCAAGGTAGTCGTTGTCCCCGATGCGTTTGAGAATCGTTGCCTCACCAAGCACATGGGTTTCTCCCTGTTTCAGGGAGTGGATATAACACTCGCACTTTTCCATTTGCGGCCTCCTTTCAGCCCGTGATTAGGTTGAGAATTTCTTTGGCAAAGGTGATGACGATGCCGCCCGCAAGGGTGAGAAAGCCGTTGCTGCGCTGGCTGGGGTCGTGGGACTGGAACGAAAGTCCCACCTGCACGATGCCCCAGCCGAGCAGGATCAGCCCGACCGCACGGATCAGACCGAAAATGAAATCGCTCAGGTTGTTCACGACGGCGATCGGGTCATTGGCGGCAAAGGCCGTGACGGAGCAGCCGAGCACAAGAGCGACTGACAGCACAGCGGCGCAGTAGAAACGAACGCCCTTTCTGACCTTGCCGGGCACGGGCAGCTTGTTTGAGGCCTTTTTGGTGTTCTTCATAGGTTCATCCTCCTTGAATTAAAAAAGAGCCTCTATATCCTCATCGGAAAGAAGCTCATAATCGGGTATGGGTTCATTGAATTCAAACAGCGTTTCGGCGGCAGCACCTGCAAACGAGAGCGTCGCAACGGCATTTTCCGTCCCGCCGTGTTCATAGGGTGCTGCGCCGCCGTCCTCGGTCAGCGCAATGTTCGGGTGTTTCAGAATGTCGTATTTTTCGTCCATCACTGGGCGCTCACCACGGATAAACAAAAGGGCGTAACGGTTGTCCAGCATACGCACCTCGTCCGGTGTCAGAAGATCTCTGCCGCTGATCTGATAGTTCGTGCTGTAATTGCCGTTACGCCCGGATGATTTTCCGTAGGTGTTGGTGTCGATAGTGGATTTGCCGAGATAGGATTCCGAGATCAGCTTGTGGGTCGAAGTTTCGTTGCCGCCGAGATAAAGGAACTCATCGCAGTTGCCGAGGATCGACTCCCATTCCTTTTCAAACAGCGCTTTGAGTGCCGCTACATTTTGCAGAATGATCGACACATACACATTGCGGGAGCGCATGACCGCAAGGATCTTGGAGAAATCCTCCGGCAAGCTGACATTGCTGAACTCATCCATCAAGAAGTGGACGGGAACGGGCAGACTGCCGCCGTATTTGTGGTCGGCCAGATAGAATAGCTGCTGAAAAAGCTGGGTGTACAGGATGCTAACCAAAAAGTTAAAGCTGGTGTCATTGTCGGGGATCAGGGCAAAGAGCGCTACTTTCTTTTCACCGAGGGACGGCAGATCTAGCTCGTCCGTAGCGGTCAGCGCCGCCAGCGAGGACAGATTGAATTTTTCGAGCCTCGCCGCCAGCGTGATCTGAATGGATTTCAACGTTTTGGCGCTGCCGGAATGATAGTCCTTGTAATATTTTACAGCGATATGGTCGGGCTCCCGCATTTCCAGCCGCTCAAACAGCTCGTCCAGCGGCGAAGTGTATTCGTCACAGTCCTCCCGCACATCCGCCGCACGCAGCATCTCCATGACCATCGGGAAATTCTGCTCGTCGGGCGGCGCTTCATATTTCAGATAGAAAATGAGAGCCAGCAGGAGCATAGACGCAGCCGTGTCCCAAAAGGGATCATTGGACTGACTGCCTTTCGGCGTGGTGCTTTTGAACAGATTGGTCACAAGCCGCTGCACATCGTTATCGTCCCGCAGATAGACAAACGGATTATAGCAGTGGCTTTTCTCCATGTTCAGCAGATCCAGCACCCGCACCTCATAACCCTTTTGCCGCAGCAGGTGTCCCGTGCTGCGCAGCAGCTCGCCCTTCGGGTCGAGAACGGTAAAGCTCGTGTTGGCCTGGCACAGATTCGGTTTGGCGTAAAATCTCGTTTTGCCTGCGCCGCTGCCGCCGACAACGACCGTATTGAGGTTGCGGCGGTGCTTTCGCCCGTCCAGTCCCATACGGACATTCTGCGTGAAGATCTTGTTTTCCTCCGGCTCGGCTGCCCGGTATTTTCGGTTGACGGTTCGAGCCGAGCCCCACTTGGCCGAACCGTGTTCCTCGCCACGGCGGTAATTGCGGCGGGACGATAGAATGACACCCACCGCAAGCCCGTAAGCGCAGAGCAGAACGAGGACAGTTTTCAGACTGTCCCCGCAAAGCTCGATGTGAAACGGGTCGTTCATCACCGCGGGAAACCGGGCGACGATCTCCGGCAGACCGCCGTGGGCGGCAGGGGCGAGCAGCAGCCCCAGCCACACCACGGGGAGAATACCGAACAGGCAGAGGACAAGAGGGTTATTCTCTCGCTTCATCGTTTCGGCACCTTACCTTCTTTGCGGGGGCATCGATCACCTTCAAAAGAACTTCGTCAACAATGTCGGTGGGGCGTTCTTCCTCCAGCAGATCGTTCCGCATTTCATTGAGGGCATTGACCACAACACCGTGCTCATAGCGGTCAAGGGTCAATACCCGCTTTTCCTGTTTTCCCATCGTCATCGCTCCTGTTCGCTCTGGCGGGGTGCTTTGCTCTGTTCCAGTGACCGCATCATTCTTGCGGAAATGTCATAGGCGGCGTCCCGGATGTCGGTCAGCTCGGCGCGGATCGTCTGCGGGTCATCGGTGCGCAGAAAGTCGGCAGGCGCTTCAAAGGCATAGCCGCTTACATCCACGCCGAACTCTTTGCCGAGGATATAGGAAACGCAATGTGCCTTAAAACCGGCATTTTCCTCGGTGTATTCCTCGCCGGTCCGGGCAAGCTCCGCCTGCGCCAGCGCTTTGGACAGACCGCAGAAAAGGTCGTTTGCCGACAAGCCACGGCGGACGAAAACTGCGTCCTGCTCACGGTCATACACGGCATCGATGCCATTCGGCAGCTCATCCACGGACTGCACCGGCGCAGGACGCTTGTAGATCAGGGCATTCAGCAGCGCCCGTGCGTCATGGGAAACCGCCTGCGGCGTTCTCGTCCGGGCAGTGGTCTGCGAAATGTCATAGACCCGCTTGATGTTGTAGGACACGCCGATGCTGCCATCGTCACGGGTGTACTCGCCGTTGGACTCGACAATCTTGATGGGGCGGCCAAATTCCTGCCGCTTGATATACACGCACTGATCCCGCCAGAAATCTTTGTCGCCCAGTCTGCGGGCGTCCGGCTTCGTGGCAAGGATCAGCAGGGCGTTGGTAGCAGAGTAGTTGCGGAAAGCCGCCTGCACATCCAGATAATCACGGAATTTGCTGCCGTCTGTGCAGATCGTCTCGGCGGTGGCATCGGCCAGAGCATAAACCTCGTCACGCTCCGCCTTTTTCTTCGCCGCCCACGCCTCCTTGTCAAATTCGTCGGTCTGCGGGACAGATTCAAAAATATCGTCAAAATTGCTCATCGGTCATCGCTCCTTTGCTTTCTTCGGTTTCTTTCGGGAGGGCTGTTTGTGGGTGGTGGTCGGCTGTTTTTTCGGCTCTTTCGCCGGGGTGGGTTCGGAAATGCCCGGCTCTGCCGCCTCTTTCTGCCTGCTCTCCCGGATTTCCCGTAATTCCTCACGGACAGAGGGGCGTTCTTCGGGGGATTTAGCAGTACCCTCGGCGGTTCTGCTTTGCTTCTCGGAGGTAGGCGCGGACGGACGGGATTTCTCTGTCTTTGCCACCGCAGGGTTTGGGGATGCGTGTTCCTCCTTTTGAATGGGTGCGCCCAGCAGGTCATCCAGCAGGCGGTCATCCGCCGCCTTGTCGGGCTTCTCCTGCTCAGGGGCAGACGAGGCGGTTTTGTCCGCCTTGGACTGTTCAATGTCCCGCTTGATGGAAACGGTATCGACCGTCGCCAGCTTGAACCGCTCTACGATGCGGTTGATCTTGGACGCATCCTCGGCACGCACCATAATGTCTACCATACCGTCAGCAGAGCGCTCTTTGCCCCGCAGGGCACAGTAGACAACGCCGTACCGCTTGGCCTCGGTCGCAAACTGCTTCAGGTGCTCTTCACTGACGGTGAACACTTTCAGCTCCTTGTCGCTTTTGAGCATGGCAGAGAGCCGCTGGTGGCCTTTGGTTTTGTTCTTATCTCGGTTTTTCCAGACAGCGTAGAGCATGGCGGCGATATTCTTTGCCGCCGAGCCGGTCAGCTTCAAGGCAACTTCCGTACCCTCCAAGCTGATCCGCACGACTTGCTCCGCTGCGTCACCGGAATTGTACATGGTCGGTTTTCTCCTTTCTTTCGGGTTGCTCGTCCTCACGGACGGCTTTGATTTTCTCTTGGATTACGCCGGAACGCTCAGCAATGCTGTTACATAGAACCACCTCCTTCCGCAGTGCGGCAAGTTCTTTGGAAAGTGCGGTGATCTGCGCTTTGACCTCCGCCGTCTTTTCAGGGTCAGACTTCACCGCTGCCGTCCGCTGTGCTTTATAAAGCTGTTTGCGCTTCTCGGTCAGAGCGGTGATTTTTTCGCTTACCTTATCCCGGTAGCAAAAAAGCTGCTCGGCGGTATCGATCCGATGTCCTATAAGCAGCCTTGTTTCGGCGGTGATGTCGTCCAGCTTTCGCAAATCCTCACGCAAGAGAAAATGAAGTCGCCGCCTATTTTGTTTCGGTTTGTTTTTCGGGAAGATCCCCAGCAGGTAGCAGTAGTGAAAATACAGCGCCCGAAACCCTGTGATTTTGCGGGTCTTTTTCAAGCTGCCGAACAAGCGAATCCGTATGACTTGACGGGTCGGTTCGGACGGTTTCTTTTCAGCTCGTGTCTGCGACAGAATCCGTCTGCGGATTTGTTCAATAGAATAGTCCTCACCGAAATTCCGTATCAGCCTTACAAAGCGTTCTTTGCCCGGCGGCCGCACCGAAATATCCTTGCCGACCTTCACCGCATAGCCCTTTTTCCGCAGAGCGTCAAAAAACTGCCGCTCGGTCATGGACTGCCGTATCGCCTCGTCCATGTCGGCGCGAATCAGCCCCCGCCAAGTGGGGCGCTGTTCCTGCTCGGCACGCCATTCGCCGTATTGCTTGGCTTTCCCGTACTGCGGATTTTCAATCACCGATAAACGGTACTCACGGCAAAGCTCATCGGAAACGGTCTGCATATCGTGATAATCCTTTTTGGTGCGGTGATATTTGATTCCGTCCACAAAGGACACCGTATTCAGCACAAAATGATTGTGCAGGTGATTTTCTTTGTCAAGGTGGGTTGCAACAATCACCTGATAACGGTCGCCCCAGAGCCGGGTCGCCAGCTTTACGCCGATCTCATGTGCCAGCTCGGGCGTAGCCTCGCCGGGGGCAAAGGATTGATAGCCGTGATAGGCCACCGTGCCGTCCTCCTTGCCGAACCGCTTTTTTACTGCCAGCATTTCATCACGGGCGGTGGCGGGAGAACAGTTGATGCCCGACACGAAGCGGTGGAGCGGTGCGCCGTCCTCGCTGTCAGTTTCCTGTGTTTTCTCCGAATTAACGGCGTAGCGGATCACATCGGAAAGCTGCTGTCCGTTCTGCTCGGTCAGTTCCCGGTCGGCGTAGAATTTCGGGTTTGCGGTCTTTTCGGGGTTCTCCGCATAGATCACCACCTTGCCGAGCCAGCCTTTCACACGCCAGATTGAAGTTGTCGCCATACCGCTATTTCATCGGGCGGGGCAAAATGACCGCCTCGGTGATTTTCTTGACAGCCGTATCAATCTTGCGGCAGGCTTCGTCGTACCTCTGCACATCGAGAACATTCAGGGTGTGCGCTTTGACGGCAATCTGATTCAGGTTGTTGCCGATCCCGTGGAGCTCCCTCATCATGGCGTAGTAATCGGGCGGCGGGGCGTCCTGCGGTTCAAGGCCGTTTACCAAGTGCCGAAGATACGCTTCACGGGAAAGTCCGCTTTTCTTGACCTTCTTCTGAAACGCCTCGGCTTCCTTTTTATCCAGCCAGAATTGAATGTGAACATTGCGTTTTCTCATAGAACCTCCTTGTTCAGCTCATTTTGAATTTCCACGATCCGTTTGCCGACTGCGTACACGACGGGGATCGTCACGCCGTTGCCCGCCTGCTTGTAAAGCTGGGCGTCGGAATTGACGGCGGCAGCCCGGTCAAACATATCATCCGAAAAGCCTTGCAGCCGCCAGCACTCACGGGGTGTCAGCTTGCGGATGCGTCCGCAGCCGAGCGGCACGCCCTGATTGCAGGAAGTATCCAGCGTCTGCGCATGGCCTTTCCCGACACGGCCTCGACGGGTCTTACTGTCGGGAAACGCCAGATTGATGCTGTCGCCGCAGTGGGCCTCCGCATATCCGGTAGCAGTGGCATTTTTGATACGCAGAGCAAATTCGCAGGAATCGCAGGCGCAGAGATAAACGCCATGCTTGTCCTGCGTGTTCAGACAAAAAGCAGGTTCGCCGCACTCCTTGAAGCGCCGTCCGTTCTGCCGTTTGTTTTCCCGGTCAGGGGTGAGGACGGCACGGCAGCCATAAAAAATACCGGAGCTTTCGCCCCGGTTGCTGACCCCGATCTTGTCATAGCCTGCGATCAGGCATTTGGTGTGCTTCTGCCCCAAAATTTTCGGATCACCCCGTTTTAGTTGAATGAGCGCCGTTTCTTCGGTGCGGTCCGGACACTCACCACTCATGCAGAGAACGCCGCTTTTGTCACCGCTGTGGTTGCTGATGCCGCTGTCATACCTTGCTTTGATGCAGCGGGAGTGTTCGGTCAGCCTCGGTTCGCCTTTGCACAGGTCGATGAAGTACATCCCCGTGCGTCCGCCAAAACCGCCGCCCTCGCTCATCAGCGTGCAGCTCACGCCTGCGGGGTCATAGACCCGCTTGCCCTGCGTGCCGCCGATCAACTGTATAAGAGCCTTGCCGTCGCCTGCGGTGACAGGAAATACTTTTCGTCCACCCTCGGCTCTAAAATGTCGATAAGCGACAAGGTAGATGCGTTCCCGGTTTTGCGGAACGCCGTGGAAGCGTGAATTAAGCAGTCCGTATTCGATATGATAGCCGATTTCGGCCAACGAATTGAGAACGGTCGCAAAGTCCCATCCCCGATTAACGGAGAGCAGATTTTTAACATTTTCAAGGACAAGCCATTCGGGTCTATCTTCGGTAGGCGTGCCTTTGAGCAATCTAACAATTTCAAAAAAGAGAGAGCTTCGTTTTCCGGCAAGCCCTCTTTGCCGGCCAGATACAGAAATGTCCTGACACGGGAATCCGCCTGCCCAGAGGTTGACCCTCGGCAGGTCTGCGGGTTCGGTTTGGGTAATATCTTCTCCATACCATTCGTCCTCCTGTATATCGTGTATGGCGCGGTAGCTGCGGTCTGCGAATTTGTCGATCTCGCAGTGGCCTTTGCAGACCATGCCGCAAAGCTCAAAGCCCTTGCGGAAACCGCCCACACCGCTGAAAAAATCCAAAAAGGTCATTGGTTCATTCACCGGCTGTGACCCCCTTTCGGGTATAAAAATATCGCCCGCCGTATGAATCGGGGACGAGGATGCTAAAGGGTTTCAGGGATTTCCCCTGACAAGTGCCGCTGTGGTATCACAACGGCGATGCTTGCTGGTACAGTGCATAGCGTTCGTCCCATAGGCCGAACATTTTGCCACCGACCGAAATAACATCACCGCTCCTGCTCCGGTTGCGGGCGGTACGGAATGCCGAGCAGCGTGCCGTTCACCCTCGCAAGGTGTTCAGGGTAACGGAACATCTTGCCGTAGCGGTCGATCTGCTCGTCTGAAAGACTGTCCAGATTTTCTCCTCGGCAGTCGCAGACAAAGGCGGGGCCGAAGATGAAATCCACCATCACGCCGTCGTCGTTCTTCACGCTGCGGTTCGGGCGCATCCCGTTGATCTTGCTTTCCTCATTGCAGACGATGCAGACCTGCTCCTCAAAGGGATAAAACGGCTCGATCAGGCCGCCCACCGTTTTCTGCATCCCGGCAAGGGACGCATCGATCTCGGCTGTGCGGGCGAGCTTGCCCGGTTCCAGCAGTACCACCTTGATCATCTTTTCATTTTCCATTGCAAGTGCTCCTTTCATCGCTTTCCGTAATCGTAATCGTCAGCCCGTATTCATCCTCCAGCGCAAGCAGCAGTTGGCTCAGCGCCTCACGGCTCTTGATACGGGGAATGTCCAGCGCCGAGGGCGAAACGCCCAACGCCTCCGCCAGCGCACAGAGCAGAGCGTGTTTCGGTGTTCTTGCACCAGATTCATACTGTGCGATGCGGATGTCAGCAGTTTCGGGCGGAAAGCCTGCTGCGATGCCCAGCGCCTTTTGCGTCATGCCCCGCAGCATACGAAAGTGCCGGATGCGCCGTCCCGGACTCATATAGTCGCTCACCGTTCTTTGCTCCTTTCTCCGCGCTTGGTGATGGGCAAGCCCAGCCGCATACAAAGACAGTCGTTGTAATCCTTGCCCTGCGGGGGCGGCAGAATGTCCACCGTGACCGCATACTTCCTCGGCAGCAGGGTTTTGATGGTTTCGGCGGCGATCCGTCCCGTGGTATCGTTGTCGAGCCGCAGCACCACACGACGGATATGGGGATGCTCGGAAAGATACCGCACCAGTGCGGCGGGCAAGCTGCTTTCCTCGATTTTTGCCCGTGGCTTGTAGGCACCGGCGAGGGAGAGTAGGTTTTCGCTGCGCCAGTCTTTGCCGTCCAGCTTTTGCAGAGTCCCATAGGACAACAGATCCACCGCCGACTCAAACAGGTGGAGCGTGTCGCTTGCGGCCGCCGCAGGGATTCCAAAGGAATAGTGCTTGTCGCTGCCGTTGGCATCCCCGATGAAGTTTGAGCCGATCCCTCGCTGGTTGGCGTAGCGGGGCTTTCCGTCTGCGTCCATGCCGACGAACACCACATTGTGATAGGGATAGCTCTCGTAAAGGCGGCCGGTCCGGATGCAGAAGTCGATCAGCTCATAATCGATCCCTCTGCGGTGCAGATATTCTATGGCATGGGTGGCGCTGCGGTTGGCCTGCGGCTGAAGCAGCACTTTTTCTTTCGGCGTTTTCGGAGCCGGGGAAAAGGCGGGCGGTGCCGCCGACAGATTCCCCATAATGGTTTCGACTGCCTGCGTAAAGGGCATCTCTTTGACCTTAATGAGATAGTCCAGCGCAGAATAGCCGCCGATCCCACGGGAAAACCAGCACCATTTGCCGTTGGAAATTTTCAGACTGTCGTGCTCACGGGTACAGTAAGTGCCGCCGCCGAAATGCACCAGCTCCTGCGGCTCATAAGTCCGCAGATAGGTCAGCAAGTCCATCTCACGGGCCTGCGCCACTACCTCCGGCGGGATATATGGCATATGTTTCACCTCCGTTCTGACATAAAAATAGCCGAGGGGCTTTCAAAATGAAAACCTCTCGGCTATGTAGCAACGATGCGCAATTATATATCATTTATGCTTTCAAGGGAATAGTACGGAGTTCCATCAAAATCCTTAAGTTCAAAAGTTTGATACATCTCATTGCCGTCTACATCTTCGTAGTTAATATTGAACCATTTGGGTATACCCTGCTCATTATGTTCAAATTCGTCATCAGTCAGTACCGCAAGTTTATTAGGCCACTTTTTTGCGTCATCAGAACCGTAGTACGCACAATGAACAAATTGAACCTCATTGTATTTTAGAAGTGGAGTAATATATTTATTAAACACAATCACATGCTTAATAGGAAATCTATTAACATTCTCAACGCTGATTTTCACATTCTTATGGACTGGATTTTTGCCTTTGCCAGATAAACTAAATGCTTCGGCTGTTCCATCCAACTGAACATCTATCGCTACTATATTAACAGAGAATATCGGCTGTATATCCTTTTTTCTGCTTGCGGCATCTTTCTTCTCAGCTAATTCACTATAATATCGGCTTTGGAATATAGCAATCATACTTACAATAACAGTACCAACAAACGATAGATATGCACCTAAAAATGAGAGCCAGTCACTTTTTTCTAAATCAGTTCCGGCAGGTAAAATGCCGTTCCACCTAAACGCAAGATAAACTATGATATAGATCACGACAGAAGCAGCAACCGTAATAATAATCGGTTTCTTATATGCCAACCAAAAGGTTACTTTTTTGGCTTTCCGTTTGCTCATATCACGCCACCTCACACCTTAATATATCTCGTCGCCCGTCCTGATCCGATTCGTTTTACCGAACCAGTCTTGACCATGGCACCGAGGACAGCCTCCACGGTTGTGGGGCTGACATCGGGGAGGATCTTGCAGATCTCGGCTTTGGAAAGCGGGGTTAGGCTGTTCAGAACGGTCGCTTCCACCCGGGCCTTTTTCGTGATCTTCTTGCCGTGTACCACTGCAAACCGCTTGTCCAGTTCCTTATAGCACATATAGAGGGTGGACAGGAAGTTCTCCATAAAGGGGAAATAGGAGTTCTCATTCGTTTCCCATCCTGCCGAGGACTGCCGCAGGGCTTCGTAATAATACGCCTTGTAGTTGCTGATCTGCTCCTCAAAGGACACATATTTCCCGGCATCAAAGCCGTTTTTATATAACAGCAGCAGCGAGAGCAAACGGGACATTCTGCCGTTTCCGTCCCGGAACGGGTGGATGCAGAGAAAGTCCAGAATCACGCAGGGAATCAAAAGAAGCTGGTTGATATTCGCATCGCTTCTGGCATCCAGATAGGCAAGTTCCAACTGCTCCATTGCTTTCGGGGTTTCGCTTGCGGGCGTAGGACGGAAGCGGACACGGCGGTTTCCGACCGTGTCAATTTCCAGAATCACATTGTCGTCCGTCTTGTACTGTCCACCATACTCATAGCCCGCAAAGCTCATCATCATTTCGTGCAGCCGCAGAATATCGCTCTGCCGGAAGTCAATATGCTCATAGCCCAAGTGGATCTCATTCAGCGCATCTCTGTACCCGGCTATCTCCGCCTCGTTGTGGTTCAGCGGGGCGCTGTTCTGATTGACAATGGCAGCGATACGCTCGTCGCTGGTCACAATGCCCTCGATGGCGTTGGAGCTTTTGATGGACTGCACCTTTGCGACCGCTTCCAGCTCCGTGAAGATCTGCGTGTATTCGTCCTTGCGCACGCCAGCCATCGTTTTGAGTGCCGCAATATTGGAAGTGAGGTTCACAAGGTTTGCAGGCAGCAAACCGTTATTCAAAAAGGAGTAATCGAATTTTCTCATACAGCACCAACCTTTCTGCACATAATTATAGTATATTATGTGCAGAAAAACAAATCAATATCCGAACTATCTGCATATACTTCTTTGAAATATATGCAGATGATGCTTGGATATAGGAAGTAATATGAGAAAACAGCACAAAATTCCGCATTTCGTATAAATGGCATATGTTTTGTCTCCGTTCTGACATAAAAATAGCCGAGGGGTTTTCAGAATGAAAACCTCTCGGCTATGTAGATATTACGAGTATTATGTAACAGTAGACGGTTCTTTTGAAAGAGCTTTTGTTGCTTTTGGCCGAGCAACTTTGTAATATCCGGCTTTTGTAGTGCTTTCTTCATAACTGTCAATCAGATGACACTCTTTGAAAGCGGCAAGCAGCTTTTCGCTTTCGTTATTGATTTCAAACTTTGGTCTACTTCGCATATCAAATATTTTTAGGTAGTCTGTCAAGTTAAGTAATATGAGAATGCTCTGAATATCATCTACACATAGACCCGGCATTATTGCTGCAAAAAGATCAAGCTTCTCATCCCGGCTTACGCTTTCTGAATTTAGAAGAGACTTTATCAGCTTTGTGGGAATGGAATCTTGATTATCAATAATGCATGATATATTATTTACAGCATGATCGAAGATCTTTTCCTGAATAGAATCGTCCCATTGTTCAAAGGATGAAAATAAACTAGGTAAATCGGACTCTGCAAAATTGTTGCTTAGAATATGTAGACATACAGCGGTGGAATAGCCTTTTCCGATTATCGAAATTGGTTCTTTAGACATTTTAAGTAGACTGATTTTCAGATCATCATTAATGTCCCAAGTTAGTATTTCTACAAGCTCATTTTGCGAAAATAGAGTTTTGCCAACAGTGTCAACATATTCTTTCATATTGATGTGAATAAAGTGAAATTTCTGATCGGGATAATTATTGCGAATAAACGATAAGTTGTCAGTTGTCATCCTAATGATTTTTTTATCAATCAAGATGGCAATCTTATCATCAGAAATTCCTGAAATATCAAAATCATCATAAACAAAATTCAACGACGATAATATTTGTGCATACTTTGAATTTCCTATATCGCTGCATGTAATTACACTATCAAATAATGCACCTTTGGTGTTTTCGTCATATTCGGTTTTTGAAAAATCCAAGTCGATGTCACACTGATTTATGTAAGAAACAACGCTGCTGTTAAGTTTTACAGCATTGAAGCAATCCATGATATTGCACTCTGAATACTGCACAATATTAGCATCCAATAACGCTGCCCATAAAGAACTATCTTTGATTGCTTTTATAGAAGTGATTTTCGTCTCTAATGAGTGAATATAAGCCTGTTTATGCTCAGTGGTGAGATCAGAATTGTTCAATACAACAACAGCTACATTTTCGTCATCACAAATAATTCCACTGCTCATTTTTAGCATAACATCAAAGTACTCATTTATGTTGTGATTCACATATTTAGTTAGTGCAGATTCGGAATGCAGACATAGCAGAGAGTAATTTTTGTGAAGAAGGGTATCCTCGTTTTTCTCGTTCAGGATTTCTTTTTGGATAAGGCTCAGATTTTCATCGGTTATAACATACAGGGACTTTTGATATACAGCATAAAAGAGCTCTTTGTGTATTTTATCATAATCAAATCCCTTGAAGCGCACATCAAGAAGCATAAAGCAATGAATTAATCTATCAATGTTGGGATTATCTATAGTAAGGTAGTCGTATGCCTCGGAGATATAGTCAGACAAACAGTTGTTTTTGTTGATCAATTTAATTATATCGTCATCAGAATAATAAAGGGAAAAAATCGAATACTTGCGTATCTGAGCTTCTGTTAGTGACTGTTCACTAAGGGCTGTTGAAAACATTTCCGGCCATCCGATGTTAAGATGTTTAATGTAATTTGGCAATTCAGCTGTCAAATCGAAATATGCACCAACAAAGTCAAAGTTATTTGTCTGTTTTAGTTGATCAATAAATCTCTCTATATAGTCTTTGCGAGATGACTTAAGCAAATAGGTTAATAGATCGAAATTTAAGGTTTCCTCTTGACCAAAGTCGGCCAATCTAAGGCGGGAAACGACCAACTGTGGATTTTTCAGCTTGTAGGTATATTCTTTTGCTTTTTTGTCCGTTACGCTGCGCAGAAAAGTTTTGTCGACACGACTTAGGCTATTCTCGTAAAAATAAGTCATATAGTCGGCATAGCTTTCATCAATATACCCATTGCGTATAATGTATTTTAATAGATCAAAATACTCACTGCCTTTTATGTCATTGAAATTGGTTGTTATTCCAATTTCGTTTGTGTTGGAGATAGAAAATACACTATCAATGTTTTCACGAGTGATGATCTGATGAAGATGCTTATCATTGAGCTCAACTATATTTTGCTCCAAGCGAAGGATTTCTTGAGACAATTTGTCGCTATTTCCATCCAGCTTTTCTTTCAGCATTTGTCTGCGATGCAAATATTCATCTTTAGAGCTTCCTGACAAATGCTTCGTTATAAATTCAGACAAATCATTGTCGTTTTGCCGCCGCAAATCGTAACCACTCAAATATTTATCTGCAAACACCACATTTAGTTCTCTCATAGATATAAGATGCTCAGCCTTATAAGATGAAATCTTACTGCGTATTTCCTCGATTTCTCTTTTGATTTCTGAAACTTCATTTTCAACAAACTTGTCTTTTTTGCTGAAAAGAGTGCATACAAAACCTTGATTGAGCTGCAAATCGGCAAAATCTCGTGGAAATAAATTTTTATATGCAATAATCGCAAGCATCTTGTTACAATCAAGCTCGGTGATATTAAGCCGATTATAATAGATTATAAATTCGTTGTAGATGTTTTTAAGAAGACGCATATCATCTATGTATAGTGATAGACCTTGTAAAAAGCTTTTGTCAAACTTCTCGAATGTTCCGGCGCTTTTGAGTTGCGAAATAAACTGGTCGTATGAGTTAGAGCTATCAACGACCGGAACAACAGGAATAATATAGTCAAAAAACTTAGTTCTATCTTTTGAGTCAAAAATATCATCACGCAGCAAATAGAAAAAACGGAGAACTTTTTCGTTTTCTTTATTTAATTGAATATTTGCAAGTGTGTTAACTTCACGCAGACGCTCAAAAATACCATTTGTATTAAAGCGATCCATATCTTCAAATACAATTACATCTGCATCAGAGTTTTCGAACAAATACAATACTTCGTTGAGATATTTGTCAAAATAGGAATCATCACTTTTTTCAAATATTTCGATTTCATTGCCCTTAATATTTAGTTTGCGGAAAATATTCTTTTCCCTTTGTATGCGTATCAACTTGTATACAGAGAGTGAGAGTAAAACTAGTATTATAATTCCGTCTACTATCAGAGCGTACGGATGTGTAGATGGCATCAGTATTGATTTAATCAAACTTACCGGCAGAACGCCTATATAGTTTTTCCACACACTGAAAAATAGAAGATGAAGAATGCTGATGAGAAATAGAACAGCACCAATGGTTGAGGTAGCTATGCTTTTTGAACTTACCGTTTTCTTTACTCTGAAATTTGTCTGCGGTATTTTTTCTGACGGAATTTGGTGTATCAGTTGATTAAGAATTTTGCCTTCTAATGTGGATTCTTTAACTTCGGCATCACTTTCTTGATCTGTGGATTTGAAGTGCGCAAGAGAGATATGCAAAAAGCGCAATTCATCATGCTTTTTCTTGTATGAAGCTAAAACACTGCTTTTACCAGCGCTATATGCGCCGGAAATAGCTACATTCTTTACATCGGAGTTACTAAAAACATAATCTATCGCTTCTTCATAAACATCCAAGTCCATATTGTCGATTGGAGTCAATCGCTCAAACTTGTATTTTTGCTTTGCCATATTCTTCACCCCTCATTCTATACATTCAATAATCCTTGCTCAGCAGGAAGTCCGCCAGATGCACGATTTTGATACCGTTGATATTGCCAGCGGCCAGTTCGTCCAGCGTTACTACATATTTCGGGTAGTGGTCTTTGATTTCCAGCAGGTTGGCGACCTCCCGGTCAGATTCCTCCGGCAGATTGCGGCACACCTGCACATAGATTCGCTCATCCCGTCGAACTGCCACAAAGTCTATCTCCTTGGTTGCGTTTTTACCAATATACACATCATAGCCCTTCCGCCGAAGCTCGAAGTATACGATGTTCTCCAGCATAGCGGCAACAGACTTCGGATTAAAGCCCATCATGCAGTATTTGAGGGAAGCGTCCGCAAGGTAGAACTTCTCCTGCGTTTTGAGAACAGTCTTGCCCTGCATATCGTATCTTTGGCAGCGGTAGATCACAAAAGCCTTTTCCAGCCATTCCAAATAATTATAGACCGCTTCCACCGAGAGGGAACGCCCCTCGCTCTTTATGAACTTCACGATGGCATTGGCAGAAAAGGTCTTGCCGACATTTTCGACCACATACTTAACCACACGGTTGAATAGGTCAAAGTTCGTGATGTTGTGCCGTCTTGTGATGTCGCTGGTGATGACGGAATTATATATTCCCTCGACAATCTGATAGGATGAGCGCTCATCAAAGCTCCCAAGAGCGACGATAGGGAAGCCGCCCATGCGGATATACTCGTTCAGAAGCTCTTTCGGAGTGCTGCCGCTTTCTTTTTTGAACTCTATATACTCGGCAAACGATAGAGTGAAAACCGGAATGGAAATATAGCGCCCCGTCAGATAGGTGGAGATCTCGCTGGACATCAGCTTGGAATTGGAGCCTGTCACATAGATGTCGGTATTGGCATCCTCCAGCAGACTGTTGACCGCCTTTTCCCAGCCGTCCACCTCCTGCACCTCGTCCAGCAGAAGATAGTAACGCTCGCTGTCTGTCATTTTCTCTTTGATGTCATGGTACATCTGCTTGGCGGTCATGCTGTCGTCCAGTTCCTCAGATGTATAACGCAGATGAATTACATGGTCGGCCTGAATACCGCTGCCGATAAGGTCGTCTTTTAGCATATCCAAAATGGTGGATTTTCCGCAGCGGCGGATACCGGCAAGAATCTTCACCAGCGGAACATCCCGATAAGTTTTAAGTATATTCAAATAGTAGGGCCTAACAATCATAGTATCGCCTCCTTGCTAACAGTATAGCCAAAAAAACAATTTTGCTCAATAGTTTTTTCTTAGATTTCAGAAAAACTTTTTGATAAATACAAGTTTTATGCGCTAATCAAACAAAAAGCGATGCAGTTTTAACCTCTGCATCGCTTAACTATTGTATTCAAACTCAAATTGCCTTGATTTTTTTGAGATACGCCACGGTATCGGTATGTCCGCGGAAGTAGATGTGCTGCCGCTCCATGTCCTCCATTTGCCGGACAAGGTTCAGATAGTCCACATACGCTCGATGTTCCTCTGCGGTCATGCGGATCTCGCCGCTGCTCTCGTTCATTTTGTCGATGACGGGGTACTGCGTTTTCAGCTTGTCCATACGGTCGGAAAGCGCGGCGTAGTCCTCGTCGGTATTCAGCAGATCCATCACAATATCGCTGTCGATCTCCGCAAAGGCGTCCTCAATACGGGATGGCAGGTCAAAATAGCTGTCGCTCACGGTGCTCACTTCCTTATCGTTTTTATTATCCAATACCCAAACCGCAAGACAATATCAAAGGTGCAAATTTTATCGTTCGGGCTGTTCTGCTTGCCGTGGGGCTGCGGAGCGGACGGGGACGGCGGGCGAACTGATCCGATATTCTTCGGGAATGTTCTCGATGTCGCCGTCGTAGATGTCCACAAAGCGGCCGCCGTTTGACCGTACATAGCCGTTATCCCCGAACACGCCGCCTTCTTCATACCGAATGTCCCGCCCGAAGCCCTCATAGTCGATATAGTTTGCCAGTGCGCCGAGATTACTTGTGTCGTAGCAGCCACTTTCCTCGATCCAGTAATAGCCGAGGTCATAATCATTCCGCACACCGGGCAGGTAATCAAAGCAGTCCAAATTCTCAGTTAGGTTGATCAGCTCCTGCACACTGCCGGTGTTCTCGCCCAAGTCCAAAACCGCCTGCCAGAAATCGTCGCTTTCCCGCAGCTCCATGATTTGCCCGGCAAGATAGTTCAGCTCGCTCAGGCTCTCATATTCTCCGAGCGTCTTGCCAATGGCCGCATCCGGACAGTCATAGTCGGTGATGAACCATTCCTCATAGCGCCGCCCGATGCCGATGCGCCGGAAAACTGCCTGCATTTCTTCATTGGTCACAGGAAACTTCACCCATTCGCCAATCAAAAAGCCCTCGTTGTATTTGCCGAGGTTGGTAATAAAGGCTTCAAAGGCGCAGTCCCTTGTATCAGATATATTCATCATAGCTGCCTCCGTTATCGTTCCTGTACCGGCGCCTGCCTGCGGGGGATGGGAAAGCCGTAAACATGGGCGATCTCGTCGCCCAGCCTGCGGGTCACTCTTGTAATGTCCGCACGGGTGGCAATGCCCCGGTAGAGTTTTTCTTTCAGATTCTCAATCTGCGTGTCGCTCACGCCGTCCTTGTAGGCACGGTAGAGATAATGGTTCGTGCCATCGTGATGGATGGCATCGCAGCGGAAGTCACCGTTTTTATCCACATACCATGTGCTGTAATCAATGTCCCGTTCGCTGTAAAGGCAGTCCCGGATGTTGCCGCTCGGAATTTCCTTATATCCCATGCGGCGGCCGTGCCAAAGTCCCAGATCACCGACAACGAGAATGGGACGGGAGAGCTGAATGTCCAGATTGGAGCGCTCGTCGTCCAGATAGTCGCCGTTCAGCTCATACATCAGCTCCATGCGCTCGGCTTCGGTGAGGTCGGGGTATTGTTCCTCCAAGTCCTCCCGCCAGTCGTCGTAGTCGATGTCATTGCTCCAAATGATGTGTCTGCCGTCCTTCATTGCGTCCGTCCCTCGCTTTCCATCATCAGAAATTGTCCGAACTCGGTAAAGGCGTACCAGTTTGTGTGGTCAAAGCGGCTCTCGTTGAACTGCCCTTTTGTGAGCACCCGCCCCTTGACCAGCCGTTTCAGGGCGTAGCGGATCTCGTCGTAGGACAGAAACGGGAAAAAGCCGGTCATCATTTGCACCGAACAGCGCACCCAGACCTTGCCCTCGTGGAGCTGCGGCGATTCGGTGCTTTTCTGCTCGATACAATCCCGAAGGAAGCAGACCAGCACCGCCGCATTGACTCCGTATTTTTTCGCTATGTCCGAATCAAAGAAATGGACCATGATATTTGCCTCCTTTTCTGTTTTTCGGGATATGTAAAAGGGGCAGCGGAAACCGTTGCCCCAAGGCTTACTTTTTCTTGGATCTGATCTTCAGGAAGATCAAAGCACCGACGATAAATACGACCAGTCCGATCGCAAGAATGGTTTTCAGCTCCATTACTCCGTGCCCTCCTTTCTGCGTTTTCTGAATCCGGCTACGCCCAGTGCGGCGGCGCCCGCAGCGGAAATGCCGAGCAGGGCAAGCCACAGGGCGGGATTGCTGTCGTCCCCGGTTTTCGGCGTGTCACGGAGTTCGTTGTGCATCTCCACTTTCGTCACCGCACCCTCAAACACGGATGCCGTCTTGTCGGCGGGGAGCACATAGGCGGAAGATGCGCCGTCCGACACCTCGGATACCACATACTCACCGATACGGAGATCATCAATGATGATCTCGCCGTTTTTGTCGGTGGTGAATACGCCGACATATCCGTTCGGTCCGGTGACACGGAACGAGAAGCCCTCAATTTTGCCGTCCGAGGAAGTCTTGATGATTTTCAGAGAGCCGACCTGCGGCGCATTGACAAAGCCCTTTCCGGCTTCGTTCTCCACGGTCACGGTTTTTCCGTCCTCGGTGATCCCGAAATAGTAGGCGTTGCCGTCCAGATAGAAGCCATCCGGCGCTTTCGTTTCTTTGACGAAATAGCCGCCGTAGAACAGGTCGGCCATTTCATAAACGCCGATGCCGGTTTCAGTCAGCGTGCCGACCAGTTCATCGTCTGCATCCAGTTCCTTGTTGCCATTGCTGTCACGGTAGACGGTAAACTCCGCACCCGTCAGCTTGTTGTCGGGATAGTCCCGGTCAGTCTTTGTGAGCTGCACCGTGCCACGGATGCGGATGTTTTCGATCTCCACCTCGATCACCGCACCGTCCGCATCGACGGTCACGGGATAGATTTTCTCCGACAGCACAAAGCCGGTCGGGGCTTCGATCTCCCGCACGATCAAGTTGCCGTAAGGCACACGGTCAAAAGAAAAGCTGCCGTCCCCGGCAGAGGTGGCAGTCAGAATGGCGTTTTCGGTTGTAAACTCGGTGCAGTCCGCACGGAACAGCCCGATCAGCGCACCGGCAAGGCCGCTGCCGTCCTCGTCCTTCTTCAGCCCGTGAATTTCACCGTAGGCTGTCTTGAGGTTCAAATACCCCTTTATGGGATCGGCGACTGCCTGTGCATAAGTGACGGTGTCCTGCAATTTCCCATTGGGGCCGTAAACACCATCTGTCCAGGTAATAACGCCGCTCCTGCGTGAATTATTTTTCTCGGCAGTGATGGCAACCGGCTCATTCAGCGTCTTGGCAGTGGAGATCGTCAGCTCATTTCCTTTGACGGAAAATTTGATGTCCGGGTTAGACGAGGAAAACGAATAAGCTGAGAGGACACCGTTCTTGTCCGTAAGCGTAACCGCATAGGTTTCGCCGGTCCATTCAAGCGATGCACTCTGTGCCTCTGCTGCGGTTTTGGCAAGAAAGCTCGGAATGCTGGAATGGTACTGAACGTTTGCAGCAATGGAGCTGTAATAGCCCATAATTTGGCCGTACAGCGGGTGGTTTGTGCTGATTTGATCTACGATGGCATCTTTGCCGTTGGTTCCAATCTTGTTGAAGTCGGCATCACGCTCGCCGACAACGGTTTCCCAAATCAAAAGCTGCGTGGCAACGGCGTGCGCCAGCTTGTCGCCTCCGTCATTTTGCGAGCGCCAGGAGACTGAGATCGGACCTGTATAACCGTATTGAAAAATGCGGCCGATGAGCAACTTTATATCCTCGGGAGAAATGGTTTTATTATAAGCGGCGGGGTAGTTATCCCAAAAATCTTCTCCTTTTTTTGTGAGGCTGTCGCCGGGCTGCTGCGATACGCCGGGTTCAATACAGTAGCAGATGTTCCCGCTATACTGCCCCATAGCTCGAATCAACGTAAATGCAGATGCTTTGGTAGACCAGCCATTCATAAAGTTCAAATTGCCATGCCCCCATTCCCCACTGTAGTTCACATCCCCGTCACGTGGAAAAGCAATAAGGCATACATTGGCGGTTTCTTCTGCGGCGAATGCAGTCGTTCCCAGGCTAAACAGCAAGGAAGCACACAACATCACTGCGAGAAATAATGCAATTGGCTTTTTGAAGTTCTTTGTTTTCATTTGAAATCCTCCTAAAAGTTAAAAATGCACCGTTATTCGGTGCAACACTGTATGGGCTTATCTCTTTTTTCGGGAAGTACAGACAGTCTTGAAGGGGTGAGGTGTGGAGAGGGGGAACACGCCGACATAGCCGTACATCTATTGAAAATGGGTATGGCTGCCCCTTGGTAGTGACTATCGTTCCATATCCCGCTGGCGTTCCCGCCTGCGGTACAGTTCCAATGCCTTGATGATGGTATCTTCAATCTTCTGTGCGGGCGTCCCCGGAGCAAAATACTTGCTGATACGCTCTTTCGGTATTTTGAACTGCTCTCGCTGGTTCGGTTTTTCCTCCTGCATAATGGAGAGGATGACTTCTGCGGTCAGCTTTCCGTCTCGGCTGAACTCTTTCATTTTGAAAGCCTGCGCCAGCGACGGTGTGCAGTCCTCGCACTCCATCGTGTCGTATAGGCTCTGTTGCTGTTCTTTGGAGAGGTAGGAAAGCTCTATGGCGGGACGGAAAGCAATCTTGCCGCTGTCTACCATGTCCAGCACCGGCGGGATCAGCTCGGTCAGGCGGATATACCGCTGAATTTGTCGGGCGCTATCGGGAGAATCTTTTGCCAACTGTTCGTCAGACCGCGTCCCGATTAAATTTGTGTCCAGTGGGCGCAGATTTTCCTTGCTCGGCCTGCCTGCTTGTCGCTTCATGGCTTCCAGCTTCATCTTATAGGCAAATGCCTTTTCGGACGGTAAGATCGTTTCTCGCTGCAAGTTGCTGTCCACCATGATGATCGTTGCTTCATCATCAGAGAGATTGCGGACGATGCAGGGCATTTCGGTGATCCCCGCCAGTGTAGCCGCACACTTTCGCCTATGACCGGCAACCATCTCATAGCCGCCGTCTGCTTTGGGGCGGACAAGGGCAGGCACCAGCACACCGTACTGCTTTACGCTATCTACCATCTCTGCCATAGCCTCGTCCTGCTTAACCTTGAACGGATGGTTGGGAAAGTCGGAGATGTCGGCAGGGTTCAGCGTAACGACCTTTTCAAGGTGCGCTTCCGCACGGCTTTCGTCGGTGGAGAACAGGTCATCGAGCGGTGTCATCCCTAAATCTCTCGGTTTTGCGCTCAAGCTCCAACACCTCCTTCGTCAGTGAGCGGTATGCGGCGGCGACCTTGCCGTTCTTGTCGTGGGCAAAAATGCTCTTACCCCGTCCGCTGGTTTCTGCGGCTCGGACCGAAAAGGGAATCTCCGTTCCGAATACCCGGATCTTTTCACCGTAATGGGCGCGCAGAGATGCAATGATCTCTTTGGCCTCGTTGGTGCGGCTGTCCACCATCGTGAACAGGATGCCGTCGATTTTCAGCTTCGGGTTGATCTGCCGCTTGACCTTTGCGATGGACTGCATCAGCAGGTCAAGGCCTTTGGCCGAGAGAAATGAGGGCTGGGACGGGATGATCACGCTGTCCGCTGCGGCCAGTGAGTTGATCGGCATCATACCGAGCGACGGCATACAGTCAATGAAGATATAGTCGTAATGAGGCTTGACCGCATTGATATATGTCCGCAGCACACTTTCCCGGCTCATGGCGTTGATCAGCCGGATTTCCATGCCGGACAGCTCAATGTTCGCCGGGAGCAGGTCAACGCCTTCACTGTGATGCAGAATGCCGCAGCCGTCCGGGATAGGGGTATCGTCGATCACATTCTGCATGATGTCTGCCAGCGTGATAGGCAGTTCATCCGGCTTTGGGTAGCCGAGGGAGAGGGTCAAAGAGCCTTGCGCGTCTGCGTCAATGAGCAGCACCCGCTTGCTCTGCTGGGCAAGCCCGATGCCGAGGTTGGCTGTGGTCGTGGTTTTGCCCACGCCGCCCTTTTGGTTCGTCACTGCGATCACTTTGCAATTCGCCATATGGGTTTCCTCCTTTGCATAAATTTAGCCGCCTGCGGCGAAGCAGACGGCTATGTAAAATTAGGAATGATATAAATTGAATCATCCAAGAACGCGTTGATATTATTCCGATAATGTGCCATACTATAAGTATAAGAAGTATAAGCGAAAAGAGAATGCTGCGTAAGCGGTGAACGCAATGGAATATATGTATGAAAGTCACACAGGAGGGCAAATCAGTGGGGGATTTATGACCGCAGGGTTTGCATTCTGTGCCAGCAAGGAAAAATTGAGGGCGTTATTCAAAAAAGGACGCTCCTATCTCATACCGTGCAATGCTGTAACGCCGGCTGACGGGCGTACCCTCCGTCACAAAGCAGTATCGGAACAATCTTTGCTGTTGTTCTCCCGTATCGGCAATATAAAGGAACAGTTTAGATCAGCGTCGCCCACTTACGGCAGGTGAATCACAGCGGTTACAAGAAGAAATTTCGATTGAAGGAGTTGAATAATATGGAAAATCCGCACGCGCTTTCAACGCAGGAGAAATGGATAAATCTATCCAGGAAGGAGATAAAGCACATTTTTATTTATTATTGCAGTGTTTTTATCATATCACTTATAGTTTTCGGCATTATTATTTATCGTTTTATCGGAATTCAAACCGCTAATATCGGAATGTTGCTGATTCTCTCTTTCGATTGCGGATTATTAGGAAGCACCTTTTATTACATAAGGAAACTATATAAGTCATGCATACAGCTCTTAGTTGATACGGAAAATAATACAAATTCAGTAGTTGCCCTTGGAGCAAAAGTATATTTCTATTTTCGGCCTATAATGGGTGCTACATTAGCCCTCTTTATTATTCTCGGCATATATGGTGGATTTTTCTTTTTACAAGATCAGCCAGCAATTAATACCGAAAAATTCTATATTTTTACCGCTTTAGTGGCATTTATTGTTGGATTCTCAAACGGCAATATAATTGTCCAATTGGATAGAAGTAAGGACAAAATCACAGAAATGATTAAATTAGGTAAAGAGAGGCAATGATTATGTCAGCATCAGAAAAAAGAAAAGAAAATATAGCAAAATTAGAAAAACTCGCCCAAGAGGTTCTGCAATTAAAAAATATACATAGACAGCGCAGACCTATTGTTATAGAATTTTGTGGTAGTCCTAAGGCGGGAAAAACTTCTTCGATTAATTCTTTGAACATATTTTTAAAGAGAAACGGCTTTAAAACGGCCATATTAACCGAAAGAGCAAGTGTTTGTCCAATTTCAGACAAAGAAAGTCCTGTCTTCAATTCTTGGACCTGTTCTGCGACGATTAATGAAATTAATGAAAAGATCGATTTAGCAAACACTTCACCTAATCCAGAAAACAATTTGGACATAATCATTTGCGACAGAGGTATTTTTGACGCCTTGTGTTGGTTTAGATGGCTAAAAAACAGAAATAAGATGGATGATACAGAGTATGATGTATTAACACAGTTTGCTTTGCTTAATAGGTGGCAGAAGAATATTGATCTTGTATATGTGTTTGTTACCACACCTGAAGAATCTATACGGAGAGAATACGCTAATCTGTTGACCGACAAACGCGGCTCAATAATGAAAGAAGACATTTTATCTCAGTATAAAGATGCCGTCCAGCAAACACTTTCTGAATACAAAAATGCATTTAGAGCAACATATGTTATTGATACGACTGAACAAGAACAAAATAGTGTGGGTTACGAGGTAACAGAAAAAACTTTAATGACATTGAGGGATATGCTTATGGAAAAAATAGGATATGTGCATAGCTCAAATTTGATTTTACATGATGGAATAAATGAGTTTTCTTCTGTAAAAACCGGATTGGAGAAAATTCAATATGATCTTCGTGATAGGGTTGAAAGCGATTCCAATTTAATTCAACCTATAGCAATTGCAGTGATCACTACCCATGACCAGAAAAAAGTTTTTTGCGTAAAGAAGACGGCTAAAAGTACTGAAAAATCCTCTCCTGAGTCGGGGCAAACGCTACTATATGTTGGGGGACATATGCGGAGGGAGGATTGTTCTTCAACTTGCGATTCATTTTTAGATGTTTTAAGAAATACGTTGAAACGAGAGCTGTACGAAGAATTGGGTATATCTATTGCAATTGACAAAAGCCAAATGCCATTTGTAATTTATACTCCTGACAATGCAAAAAGCAAGAAACATCTTGCAATAGGATGGAAAATATCTATGGATGAAGAAACGAAATTTAGATTGGATTCATACGAATTGGTGCAAAAGAAGGGAAAAACACGAAGTGGTTCGTTCGTTCCTTTAACAGATATTGCAAACGCTGATATGAGTTTTGAGTCTTGGAGTAAAACTATTTTATTGAATTTATTTTCAGAACAGCTTACAAAACCGCAACGAGAATATATAGAAGGGCACCAAGTTCAACAGTTAGAGATATTCGATATTGAGTAAACACCAAAAGCAGCTTGCTTAAATTTAAGCAAGCTGCTTTTTTAGCTGATTATCGCTTTAGCAGGACAATCTACCGATTGTGAACACGAGTAGGCCAGTGAAACGACGCAAATAAAAGGGGCCTGAGTAGGGGATGTCACAAGAGTTTAACACTCATAAGGCCAGTTCACCCCCTGTGTTCAATGCGTTGTTTTGTTTTCTGTTAGACTCTTGCTCTGAGTGTCTTACTGTATTCCGCATAATCGTCGCTCAGCACATAATCGATCACGCAGGCTTTGGGTATAAGGTATGTACATCTGATATAAAAGTGTTTGACCTTATTTGCCCGCATTATTTTTCGGGCTGTGCTGTCACCGATACCGCCCAGCATGGCTTGAAATTCGGGCAGAGTAACAACATCAGGATAGGCAGCAAAAAGTTTTTCATAGTGTGTGCGCGTTCTCATAGCGATACCTCTTTTTCGGAAAGTGTGTTGTCAATGGCAGAGAAATACGCTATAATGTGTTTGCGATTGATGAATCTATTGCGTGTGCTGTTGTGCTCTGTTTGTGGGTAACATCCCTCCGATGTCCCTCCAAAATCCAAAAATTCCGTCCAAATCGAAAAGAGCGGAAATAGCAGACGAAGCGGAGCTTTTCTGCATATCAGCTTCAAAAACAGTAGTATTTGCGAGGCTTTTGGTGTCCGTTAACGACCTCCACAGGGGGCTGAGTTCGCCTGTGTTCCGTGTGGAGCAAATAACTCAAAATCAAGTGCCGCAAGGCGTGCCGGTTCGAGTCCGGCCACCGGCACCACGGCGTCGGAGCAAAGTCTGCTCCGCTCAAAATCCGGCAGCTCAAAACGAGCTGCCGGATTTTTTCGTCTGCGTTCCCTTGCTCCTCCTTTTCAACTGCGGCCCGCTGCGCTGGGTTCGCAGTTTGGCTGCTTTTAGCATATTCTCGATCTGGAATTCCTAATTTTATTAAGATTCAGGGAAAATGTGATTTATTTATTGAATAAATGCCAGCGCGTGATATAATCAGATGGCAGCTTGTGTCATATTGCGAGCAGTTCGCGAAAGAAACAGGGGCGATTATGATGAATACCCCATTTCTCAAAAGAGGAGAGAGCATTATGCATGGAGTGAGGGAAAAAATACGCATCCCGCGAAAGATCGCGATCCTCTGCGCTTTGGCGCTGTTGATTGCTGCAGCGGCCGGTATAGGTATATTTCTACATGTGATGCAGCGATCCAAGCAGCAGACGGTCTATACGGCATCCTACTTGAAGAGCATTATACTCAAGAGCGACCTTTCGACTCGCTCGGCTGTCTATAGCGGCATTGCAGAAGTACATAATCCGGAATCTCCGGATAAGATTGATTACTATGTCTCTTATAAAGCAAATGTCAAGACTGGGATCAATTTTGAAAAGCTGAAGGTCGAGGTGGAGGACACCGATGTGGTGAAAACTGTTTATATCACGCTCCCGCCGGTCTATATCACTGGCGTCGAGGTGGACGCGGGGTCGCTAGATTATATCTTCGTAAATAAAAAGGCCAATAATCCGGATACACTGCAGACGGCCTATGCGGCCTGCGAGGCAGATGTAAAGGCGGAAGTTACGGAGGATGCACAGCTTCTGGAACTGGCGCAGACAAACGCGGAGGAAGTGGTCAGAGCGCTGACAGAGCCGTTTTTTATGCAGCACGGCAGCGAATATAATCTGGTCGTGAACCATGAGGGAGAGAGCTGATATGATGAAAAAGATCCTTTCAGTCTGCGCTGCGGTGCTGATGCTCCTGCCTTTGGCGGCGTGCAGAAAGCAGACGCCGAGTCAGGACCAGGTGCGAGCGATTTGTGAGCTGTCTGTGATGGACTGCTATTATCACAATGTTGCAAAGTTCAATAAGGAAAAAGTACAGGGTATTTTGTGGTGGCAGAAAGACAGACGATTTTGGATTGAGTATGACGGCATTGTGAAGTTGGGGATCGACGCTTCGCAAGTGCAGATAGAGGGCGAGGGAGATCATTATACGGTCACGATTCCGGCGGCTAAGGTTTTGAGTTGTACCGTGGATTCGGACTCGCTGGGTCAGTATATTATCGATGGCAGCTCTGCTCCCGTACGTGTGGAGGATATGACTGCCGCAATGCAGCAGGCGCAGCAGGATATGGCGGAGACAGCGGCGAATGACCCGACACTGATGCGGGAGGCACAGCAGCGCGCAAAGTCGCTGGTTGAGAACTATTTTACCACACTCGGAGACGCGACCGGGAGAAACTATACGATTCAGTGGGTTCTTCAGGACGGCGGTGAAAATGCCGCAGACGCCGCGCAGGACACGCCGGCGCCGTAAACGGATGCGGCGAGTGCCGAGGGAAAATGAAATCATTTGTTTTGCCGCTCTATGGGATGCCTTTTGGCGCTGCATAGAGCGGCCTTTTCTTTTTCCTGCCGGTCGTGTATAATGATGGCAAATCATGCCCGTATGGTGGCTTGGAGGCCGTCTTATGTGCGCAGAACGGTAAATAAGTGAGGAGACGTCCATCCTGAGAATTTATAAGTGCGACGTGGACGAATAGCGGTGTATTTAGAACTATGGCGCGGGCGGTGCAACAGCACCGCCCGCAGGGAAATGAACAAGTGGTCACTATGATGCGTACAACCGTCAGCACACAACCACAGATCATCATCGTTGTCTGCTGTATCACGCTGCGCCGCAGCGCCTACGGCGCGTGGGGCAACTATTCCGTGCATGGTGCTGACGGCAAAAAGACCACGGATGCCACCTTCATCGGGCACATCAATCCCCTGCGTTACCGCGGCTACTACTACGACCGCGAAACGCGTCTCTACTACCTCCAGAGCCGGTACTACGACTTCGCAAACCGCCGGTTCATCAATGCGGATACCTTCGCCATCACCGACGCCAACGGCTTCCTCAGCGCCAATATGTTCGCATATTGTGAGAATAACCCGATCGTGTGGATTGATCCAACGGGACACTTCTTAAGCGAAATTATAGGCTTTGTCAAAACGGCGGTGGATGAGATTGGAAATGCAGTAGGGGCTTTGTCACCTGTATATGCTGTCCGCGATGGAGCTAAATGATGGTTAGTATTGACTATATAATGAGCTTGCTTGACTGGAATAATAGCACAGAGCAACAAACACAGGGCATTGAGTTGGCGAAAAGGGTAAAATGTCTAAACGTCTTTTTGCAACCTAATAATTACTGCTATGGGAAAAATGTTTGGGGGAATTGCGCAAAAATTCTATCTGCAAGATCGAATGAGGAACTATCTCCATACTTGACTGAATTAATGATGTGGCTGCAAGACATGAATTGGCCAGGCGCGTTCTGTATACTTGAAAGACTGAAGGGAATGGTGAGTGATCCGTATTTTGAGCGCTCATATACAGAGTGCCTTAAATGTGCCAATGCATTAGAGGATGAAAGTTGGATGAACAACTTGAGGCTGATTAGAGAACAGCGCTGAAATGCATGAAAGCGTGGATTGCTATTGGATTTGCAACGCTGTGGTTATGTGATGCGGAGCAACTATAATGGCTACAATACTTATCTTGTATTATCGGGCGGTGCTGTTGCACCGTCCGCATTTTATCTACGTCATCCTGCATGCCCCAGCGCCGCAGCATGCAAAAAAGCACCCTTTCGGGTGCTTTTTTGCATTTCTTGTTCCGGCTCACGCACCGAGCTTTGCGAGCATGGCCTCGCAGACCTCGTCCATGTCGCCGACGATGCCATAGGTGCAGTAGTTGAAGATTGCCGCCTCGGGATCGGTGTTCACGGCGACGACCACGTCCGCGTCCGAAAAGCCCGTGACGTGGTTGACCGCGCCCGACACACCGAACGACAGCAGCAGCTTCGGCTTGACCACGGCGCCGGACTGCCCGATGACGAGCTTGAACGGCAGCACGCCGCGGTCGAACACCGGGCGCGTGCAGGCAAGCTTGCCGCCGAGGCGCTCGGCCAGGCGGCGGTAGCGCGGCAGGGCGTCCGCCCCCTTGATCGCGTTGCCGACGCAGACGATCACGTCCGCGTCCGCGATGTTCAGGCTCTCGTCGAGATCGTCAGCGCGGAAGTCAAGGATTTCGGTGCGGATGTCCGCGACCGGGAAGTCGATGTGCTCCTCGATCACCTCGTGCGCACGTGCGCCGCAGGGCACGCACTTGAACGTGCCCGGGCGGATGGTGCCGACCTGCGGGCGCGCGACCGGCACGGTGATGACGGCCATCATCTTGCCACCGACAGCGGGCTCAACGAACTCGATGTCCGTCGTCTTGGGATCCCAGACAAGCTCGGTCGCGTCCGAGGTGCAGCCGGTGCCGAGACGCGCGGCGAAGCGCGGTGCAAAATCGCGCCCGTTGATCGTGCCGCCGACCATGACCGCCGTGGGCCGGTATTTCCGGCACAGGACGGTGAAGAGGTTGGTGTACGCATCGTTATTAAAGTAGTCATAGCCCGTGCCGGTCACGTGGATGATTTTGTCCACGCCGCAGTCGAGCACGCGCTGCAGCTCGCCGTCCGAGATGCTGCCGACGATGACCGCGACGAGTTTCTCGCCGCTCGCGTCGCAGAGCCTGCGCGTTTCCGAGCACAGCTCGAGCGAGACCGGCAGCACGCTGTCGCCGTCGCGCTCGATGAAGACCCACATATCTTTATAATCTGTTTTATTCACTGCCTTCACCTCCTCAAAGCACATCCGCGATCAGGCCGAAGAGCCGATCCACGTTCTTTTCCGTGCTGCCCTCGTCGATCATGCTGCCCTTCGCGCCGACCTCCGGCGGATAGGTGCGCGGCACCTTCGTGGGGGAGCCGGGGTCGCCGATCTGCGCGGGGTCGAGCCCCGGGATGGTGGCCGCGCTGTAGACCGCGATATCCGCGGTGCGCGAGGCCTTCCAGCGCTTCAGGTTCGGGATGCGGGGGCGGAAGTTCGCCTTCTCGACCGTGAGCAGGCAGGGATACTTGGCGCGCAGCACCTCCGTGCCACGCTCGAGGTCGCGCTCGGCCGTGATGGTGTGCGCGGCCGTGTCCACCTCGACGATCTTCGCCGTCGAGGAGATCTGGCTGGCACCGAAGCGCTCGGCCAGCTGCGAGCCCATCTGCCCGGTCGCGCCGTCGAGCGACTCCTTGCCGCAGAAGATGAGGTCAAAATCGCCGAGCTGCTTTGCCGCGCTCGCGATGACGTAGCTCGTGGCGAGGGTATCGGCGTTGGCAAACGCGCGGTCAGACAGCAGCACGGCGCGGTCCGCGCCCGCGGCGAGACACTCGCGCAGCGCCTCCTTGGCCATGTCCGGCCCCATCGTGATGACGGTGACCGTGCCGCCGTGCGCCTCCTTGACGCGCACGGCCGCCTCGAGCGCGTTGGCGTCCAGCGGATTGAGGATCGCCGGAACGCCCGCACGGATCAGGCTGCCCGTGACGGGGTCCATCTTCACGAGGTTAATGTCGGGCACCTGCTTGACGCAAACAAGAATATTCAGCATGCTTCAGCCCTCCTCGACGTTGGTGCAGACCTTGCCGGGGTTGAGGATACCCTTGGGGTCAAACACCTGCTTGATCGCCTGCATGAGCCCGAACGCCGTCTCGCCGGCGGACTCCACCAGGTACTGCTTCTTTGCGTGGCCAATGGCGTGTTCACCGGAGACCTGCCCGCCGAACTCGATGCACTTGGCATAGCATTTGTCCATGACGGCCTTGCTGCGGCGCTTGAACTCGTCGAGCTCCATGTCGTTGGCGCAGCAGTAGATGTGCAGGTTGCCGTCGCCCGCGTGGCCGAAGCTGCGGATGGTGATGCCCTCCGCCTTGCCGGTGGCGCGGGTGTAGACGAGAAACTCCGCGATGCGGTCGACCGGCACGACGACGTCCATCTCGTCGAGCAGCTTCGTGTCCGCCTCAATGACGGTCAGGAATGCGCTGCGCGCGGCCCAGACGTCCTTTTTCAGGCCGTCGGTCCAGACGACGAGCGTGTCGTACGCACCGCGCTGCTCGGCAAGCGCGCCGAGGCGGTCCATCTTCGCGGTCAGTTCGGCCTCGCTGTCACCGACGAGGGTGACGAGGATGTATGCACCGGCCTCTTTGCCGTCCACGACCGTGGGGAAGATGGTGTTGCCGGTGAACGCCGCCGAGGAATCGACGATGTCGCGCTCCATGAACTCGATCGACTGCGGGTCGAGGTTGGCCAGCTTGATCTGCGGTACGGAGGCGATGGCGGTCTCCACATCGGCAAACGGGAGAATGAGGCTCACGTTCATTTCCGGCTTGGGGATGAGCTTGAGCGTCAGCTCCGTGATGACGCCGAGCGTGCCCTCCGAGCCGATCATCAGATGCAGCAGGCTGTAGCCGGAGCTGGTCTTGCACACGGTCTTGCCGAGCTCCATGACTCTGCCGTCGGGCAGCACCACGGTCATGGCCAGCACATAGTCGCGCGTCACGCCGTACTTCACGGCGCGCATGCCGCCCGCGTTCGTGGACACGTTGCCGCCCACGGTCGCGGTCTTCTCGCCCGGATCGGGCGGGTACATCAGGCCGCGCGTGAGCGCGTCGGCCGCAAGATCGCACAGCAGCACGCCGGGCTGGATGTGCACGACGAGGTTGTTCATATCGTAGGAGAGGATCTTGTTCATGCGCGTCGTGCACAGCACCACGCCGCCGCACAGCGGCACGCACCCGCCGACGAGGCCCGTGCCCGCACCGCGCGGCGTGACGGGGATGTCATTTTCGTAGCACACACGCAAAATCGCGGACACTTCCTCAGTGCTCTCGGCCTCACAGACCACCTCGGGATAATACTTGCCGTAGATGGGCATTTCGTCGTGGCTGAAGTCGTCTTTCACCGCATCGCCTGCGAAAAAGCGCTTCGCGCCCACGATGGCCTGAAGCTGCGCGGCAATTTCAGGTGTGACTTTCTTGTATTTCGTCATTTCTGACCTCCTAACTTGTTCTGAACTTATAAAGTAACACAATACAGGGGGTAGTTGTCAAGTATCCCCTGTGTGAAAAAATCATATTTTTACGCAAAAAAGCTTCCGGCCCGAGATACGGGCCGGAAGCCCGGAATTGTTGTTCTGCCTTCCCGAGTTTGGGAAGCGCAAGATGAAGCAGACGATTCGGAAATGTCTGCATTGGATCGCGAGCGACGCCAGACAAACCATAGCGGATGTGAAGTATGCTTTCCGGCGGCGCAGTCAACGCGTGCTTTTGGCGGTGCAGATGGCGGCGTGGGTCGTAATCTTGGGTGAGTTTATAATCATGAGCATTTGCCTTGATTATTCATGGTTTGGTGAGATCGTTGTTATCTGGTATTTTATATTGCTGATTACTGATTCTAAGCACTTGCTTAGTGTTATGCAGTGTGTTTTATCATGGATAGCGGCAGCAGCCTTTACAGTAATTATTTTTGCGCATGAAATGGCGCTGTGGTGAAGTTCACAATCAAATCCTTATCAAGATTCGCCGGCAGCAAAGAAATGCTGCCGGCTTTTTTCGCGGCAGTGTCAGGCGCATAAAAGACACAGACTGGACACAGGTTCTTTTCAAAATCTTCAACATTCGCACCGGTACGGCGGATATACTAACTGGGTGAATGAATGAGGGAGGTCTTGCACCATGTGTACCGCAGCGACTTACTGCAACGGCGATTTTTATTTCGGCCGCAACCTTGACTACGAATTTTCCTACGGCGAGCACGTGACGATCATGCCGCGCAACTATCCCATCCGCCTGCACAGCGGCGCGCTCGACCGGCATCATGCCATGATCGGCATGGCGCATATTCAGGATGACTATCCGCTTTATTATGACGCGGTCAACGAAAAGGGACTGTGCATCGCGGGGCTGAACTTTGTCGGCAACGCGGTGTATCCGCCGGTGACGCGGGGCGTGGCCTCGGTCGCGCAGTACGCGCTCATCCCATGGCTGCTCGGCACGTGCGCCAACATTGACGAGGCGCGCAGTGCGCTCGCGCGCGTGGTCATCGACGGCACGCCCTTTGCTCCCGAGCTGCCGTGTGCGCAGCTGCACTGGCTCGTTGCCGACCGCAGCGGCTGCATCGCGGTCGAGTCCACGGCGGACGGCTTGCATGTTTACGATGACCCTGTCGGCGTTCTGACGAACAACCCGCCGTTTCCGCAGCAGATGGCTGCGCTGCGCAATTATACCCGCCTGAGCGCCAGCCAGCCGCCGGCAGATTTCTGCGGCGTGCCGGTCTCGCTCGACAGCCGCGGCATGGGTGCGCTCGGTCTGCCGGGCGACCTGTCGTCGCCCTCGCGCTTTGTGCGCGCGGCGTTCGTGCGCGCCAACGCCCGTTCGGAGCGGACCGAGGACGCCAACGTCAGCCAGTTTTTCCACATCCTCACGAGCGTGGAGCAGCAGCGCGGCTGCTGTGAGCTGGACGACGGTCAGTTTGAGATCACGCTCTATTCCAGCTGCTGCAACGCGGACCGGGGCATTTATTACTACACGACCTATGATAACCGCCAGATCACCGGCGTGAAGCTCCACGCAGCCGACCTCGACAGCGCGCGGCTCACGGCGTATCCGCTCGCGGACACGCAGCAGATCCGCTGGGAAAACTGAATCCAAACGCATGGAAAGACCGGGGCATCCGCTGGGATGCCCCGGTTTTCACAAGAGCAGATGCCGCGCATTTGCGCGGCATTGGGTCAGGTTTTGACCTTTTTCTTTCTCGGCTTTGGCAGCGGGGTACACGCCGCAAGCACGGGGATGAGCACGTCGAGCAGCGCGGCGTTGTCGATGTCGAGCAGGTAGTGCGGCCGCGCGCCGTCATATGGCGTGCCCGTCCCGGCGTCAGAGAGCAGCGCCGCCGTCTCCGGCAGGCACTTGACAAAAACCGTATTGTCGCACACGAGCAGGATCGGCTTGTCGTCAAGATAGACCATTGCGTCGCCGAACATTTTCCGGTATCGCACGGCGCCGAAGCGCGCGATCTGTTCGCAGACGAAGGTGAGATATTCTTCCGAAGTGGCCATATGCGTACCTCCCTGATGTTTGCGCAATTATAAAGGATTTGCGCCCCGTCTGTCAACGCGGCCTACCGGGCGGCAGAAAAAAATTCTGCGATCCGGACACTGCATCTTGACAGCGCGGCTCAGTCCCGGTATAATTTTCACATCGCACGGTGTCCCGGCCGTGCAGGTGCTGCGCAGCGGCGCGTTTTTTTGAGCCGCGAGTTAGACAAGCCTAACCTGATTGCGTATTTTTGGGATGCAGCGTCAGATCAAGCCGACGGTATGTCCTTTTTCTTTGCCTACGGATTAGATGCATCTAACTAACGTGGAAAATCCGTGCCATCCGCGCGGCAAGACGACCGGGGATCTTCACATGAAAGGAAAGGTGTTTGAACGAACATGAAGCAAACTGCAACCCGATCCATGCCGAAGCTGCTGAGCCTGCTGCTCTGCTTTGCCATGGTATTCTCTCTGCTGGCGCTGCCCGCACAGGCGGCAAAGGCGGATGCCTCGAGCGTCGACGGCACGTACACCGGTACGGGCACGGGGCGCAACGGGGATATTACGCTGTCCGTAACGATCGCGGACGGTAAGATCACACAGATCGAAAACATTTCCAACAAAGAGACGCCGAAATACTGGGCGGAGGCGGTCAAGCTTTTTGACAGCATCCTCGCTGCCAACGGCACGGACGGCGTGGACGCCGTTTCCGGCGCGACTCTGAGCAGCGACGGCATTCTTGCGGCTGTGGACGATGCGCTGGCGAAGGCGTCCCCGCAGCTCTCCGGCAGCGGCACGGAGGCGGATCCCTATGTGATCTCCGGCACCGCGCAGCTGCAGGCGTTTGCGGCGCTGGTCGATGCGGGCAATACCTACGCCGGTCAGTATGTGGCGCTTGGCGCGGACATTGACCTCTCCGGCGTCGACAACTGGAATCCCATCGGCGCAGAGGCCAAGAGCGACACCTGCCTCGATAAGCTCTTTGCCGGTACGTTCGACGGCCGCGGCCACACGGTCTCCGGGCTGAAGATCCGGGTGGCGGACGCTGCGAGTGAGACCAATGTCGGCCTGTTTTCCACGCTCGGCAATACGGCTGTTGTGAAAAACCTGAACCTGACGGACGCGGACATTGACCTGACCGGCACCGCGGACGCCATCCAGTGCCGCGCCGGTATTCTGGCCGGTGACACGGTCAACGCCGCAGCCAAAGACAGCGGCAGCCGCAGCCATGACTCCATCGGTGTGCGCATCGACAGCTGCTCGGCGACCGGCTCGGTGAACGTTACCGGTCAGAACGGCATGGTCTGGGCTGCCGGCCTCGTCGGCCGCAGCCAGATCGGCGTCTGCATCACCAACTGCTGGACGGACGCCGCGCTGCGTGCTGAGTCGCTCGGCGGGACGAAGTCGGCCTATGCCGGCGGCATCACGGGCCACACCGGCAACTATGCCGTACTTGCCAACTGCGCAGCCTTCGGCACGGCCTATGCCAGCTCCCCGATGAGCACAAACTTCGGCGGTCAGGCCGGCGGCATCGTCGGCATGTCGGCGGCCAAACAGTACAACACCTATGCCGTCGGCGATGTGACCGTCGGCAACGGCGGCACGAAGCACACGTGGGTCGGCGCGCTCGCCGGTGAAATCACCTCGAGCGGCATGTCCAAGGACAGCAGCGGCAGCTACACGGTTTATCCCGAGCAGGGGGCGTTCCGTATCGGCAACTACTTTGCCGGCGACGCCGTGCTGAAGGTCGAGACCTATGACGGCGATACGCTCAAAGAGACCATGACCGTCGAGCCCACGGTCGACCGCGGCTTCTCGTCGACGCTCAAGACCGTGGATATGGCCATGACCTCCGTCGCCATGACAAAGGCCGACATGGCCGCGGCTGCGTTTGCCGACACGCTCAGCGGCAATATTCCGGAGATCAACGCAGTCCTCGCAGCCTACGGCATCACCGGCGTGGCGCTGCGCGAGTGGCAGCTTGACGGCGGCCGCGTCCTGCCGACCGGCGGCGTCTGGGTCAGCGGCGAGATCGACACGGGCATCTTCGCATCCGGCGACGGCACGCAGGCCAGCCCCTATCTCATCCGCACGGCGGAGCAGCTGCGCGCGTTTGCCGGCTCGCTCAACAACAAGATCAACTACGCGGACAAGTATGTCGCGCTCGATGCGGATATCGACGTCTCCGATGCGGCGTGGACGCCCATCGGCGGCAGCGACTGGGCCTTTGCCGGCACGTTTGACGGCCGGGGCCACACGATCTCCGGCCTGACGGTCGGCTCGGCATCGGCGCCGCTCGCACTGGATAGCGATAATCTCTTCATCGGCCTGTTCGGCGTGCTGGAGAAAACGGCCGTCGTGCGCGATGTCGCGCTCAGGAACGTTGCGTTCTATACCAGCTATGAAGCCACGGCCTATGTCGGCGGCATCGCGGGCTACCTCAACGGCAGCGGCGAGTCGAATGTCTTTACCGGCGCCGTTGTGGACGGCTGCTCGGTCTCCGGCGTCATCTCCCACACGTCCGCGAAGGGCAACCAGTTTGTCGGCGGCATCGTGGGCATGCAGTATAAGGGCGCGGTCATCAACAGCGCTTCCTTTGCGGATCTGTCCTGTACGGTCCTGAGCGGTGACCTCGCCGAGGTCGGCGGGCTCGTCGGCCTGAACAACCGCGGCCTCGTGGCCAACAGCTACGCCGTCTGCAGCGTCTACGGCAGCGGCAGCCGCGAAAACGGCAACGAGGGCATGGCCGTCGTCAGCGCGCTCGTGGCGTGCAATGCCGGAACGGTCGTCAATTGTTACGGCTCGGGCGACACCACGACCAAGGAGTATTCCACCTATGTCGGCATGGCCTCCGGCTGGGTCACCGGCATCGGCAAGACCTATCTCTGCTGGTACGACCTCGACAGCACCATGCTCATCGGCAAGGACACCAGCACCCCGCAGCTCGTCAGGCCTGTCGAGTCCATCGGCACCAAGGTCTCCTCCGGCGTCAACGACGAGGGCGACCAATATACCGGCGGCCTTGTCGACCGCATGACCGGCTATGACGCGGCGGGCTACGCCGCCATCGCCGCGGCGCTCAACGCAAACTTCGCCGCCTTCCCGGCAGATATCACGGTCTATGGCCTGACGGCGGACGCTCTTAGGACCTGGACCTACGACGCGGACCGGAAGCTTGTCGTTCCCGGTGCGGATGCGGCTTCCGTGACCTATGTGCAGCCCGCGTGTGAAAAAGTGACGAAGCCGGAGCTCAAGCTCCTCGACGGCGTCTGGTACGGCCGCGACGCCGACAAGACCACGGTCGTGAAAATCACGGTCGCGGACGGCGAGATCACCGAGACGGCTGTCGTCTCCGGTGAGAGCAGCGGCAGCGCCTACGATGCGGCGCTTGCGAAGGCCGAGTATAAGGCGACCTACGGCGACTTTTCGACCTACGATGCGGCCGACCCGGAAAAGTTCGCCGGCGGCAGCGGTACGCAGACCGACCCATACCGCATCGCGACCGAGGCGCAGCTGCGTTATCTGGCAGAGTCCATCAATGCGGACGTCGACTGGTGCGGCGCTTACTTCCTCCAGACGGCGGACATCGCCCTCAGCGGCGAGTGGCTGCCCATCGGCTGGGCGCTCAACGGCGAGGTCAACGGCAAAAAGACGGCCATCGCCGCCTACCCGTTCCGCGGCAACTATGACGGCGGCGATCACACGATCTCCGGCCTGCGCATCGGCAGCGAGGACGCGCCCGCCGACCAGATGGCCTCCGGTCTCTTCGGCCTGACGGCGGGCGAGCTGTCCACGAACGACCTGCCGACGGATCAGCGCATGGTCACGCTCAAGAACATCCATCTTGAGGATGTTGGTATCTACGTTTCCACCCGCTACGAGACCTTCACCGGCGGTCTGGCCGGCAGTGCACAAAACGGTATTTATATCGACAACTGCTCCGTCACCGGCGTCATGAACGTGACCACGTCTGAGAGCTTCGCCCGCGCGGGCGGTCTGGCCGCCAGCGTGCTGCGCGGCGCCGTGACCAACAGCTGGACGGATGTCGACATCACCGCCGCTACGGACACCAACCACGTCTATGCCGGCGGCCTGTACGGCATGGACAACCGCGCCACGACGGTCAACTGCTACGCGCTCGGCAGCGTGACCGGCAACTCTACGAACAACAACAAGGTACATATCGGCGGGCTCGTCGGCCAGGCGGGCGGCGTGCACATCAACTGCTATGCAGCGGGCAATGTCGTCTCGCACAAGACCACGACGGACGTCGGCGCGCTCAACGGCCGCTCCGCTGGCATCGCCGTGGACTACAACTGCTACTTCAACAGCGAGGCGCTGCAGCAGCAGGGCGATACCGTCAACGTGCCCGCCGTAGCTGTCGGCGTCAACGCCAACGACAGCGCCATGCTCAAAAACGTCTCCGGCAAGACGAAGGCCGAGCTCGGCAGCGAAGCGTTCGCGCAGCTGCTCAATGACAACGCCGCCCGGATGGCGGATACCGTCACGGAGGTCGATGCCTACCTTGAGACGCTGCAGGAGCGCGGCTTCGTACACAAGGACTATTATACCGGCAATGACCTGCTGACCTGGCGCGCGCAGGACGATGTGGTCGGCTTCTTTGCAGAGTCTGCGCCCGAGCTGCCGTTTGACGACGTGGCTGCGGGCAGCTGGTACTATGACGACGTGGCCTTCGTCTTTGGCAAGGGCCTGATGGTCGGCACAGGCGGCGGCCATTTCGCACCGGCGCTCGCCGCGACGCGCGGCATGGTCGTGAGGACGCTCTACAGCATGGAAAACGAGCCTGACGTTACCGGTGCGTGCCCGTTTGCGGACGTGGCGTCCGGCAGCTACTGTGAGGACGCGGTCACGTGGGCGGCTGCCAACGGCATCGTCAGCGGCTACAGCGCCGCGGCGTTCGGCCCCAATGACGGGATCACCCGCGAGCAGCTGGCGACCATGCTCTATGAGTACGCAAAGTATAAGGGCTATGACGTCACAAAGGCGGCGGATCTGTCCGGCTTTGCGGATCAGGGCGGCATCAGCGCGTATGCGGTCGGACCGATGCAGTGGGCAGTCGCGCAGGAGCTGATCTTCGGCGTCGGCGGCAATGCCCTCGCACCGAAGGACACGGCCACGCGCGCACAGCTTGCCGCGGTGCTGCACCGCTTCTGCGAGGCGTTCGCCTGAGCGGACAGCGCGTGCACTGCAGTCAGGCCGCAACCCCCTTTTCAAAAAAGGAAAACTTTTTTGACAGTCTCAGCCCGCCGGAAGGCGGGCTGTTTTTTGCCCATTTGCAGGGGATATGTGCGGAAACGCATCTTCCTGGCCGGATTTTTAAATATTTAAATTGACGCGAAGGCGCGCAATGGTTATAATATCAAATATTTTTGTGATATTTCAGCGGACAGGATCCGCTTGTCCCGAAAGGATGTTTTCCATGGCAACCGTTTCTGCGCCGGTCAAGCGTGCGCGGCGGCTGCGCCCGGCCCCGCTGTGGCTAAGCCTGCTGCCGGCTTTTCTGGCGTATTTTTTTCTGGATTTTTCCCTGCGCCTGTTCTATGGCGCGATGAGCAACGTGTCGCTCTGGGCGTGGCAGCCGCTGGTGTTCACCCTGCTGTGGTCGGGCACGATGACGGCGATCGCTGCGCTGCTGCCGCGGACGGGGCGGCGCATCTTCCTGCTGGTCACGTTCGTGCCGTTTGTGCTGCTGACGATCACGCACTGCGTGCTCTATCAGCTGACGGGCACGTGCTTTTCCTTTGCCGATCTCGCTTATGCGGGCGACGGCGCGCGGTTTGTCAGCGCGGCGTATTTTCACCTTAAGGTGGGGCAGTGGCTGAGCATCGCCGTGTGTCTCGCGCTGATGCTCTGCGCCGTGATCTTCACGCCGCAGACGCGCGTTGGCCGCCGCGGAGGGATCGCGGCCGCTGTGATGGCCGCTGCATGCGCAGCGGGCATTTTTGTCGTGCACACCACGCAGATGCCCCGGGGCGGCATCGTGGAGCACAATGAGTATCTTGCGTGGAATGATGCCGAGAGCCACGACACGCTTGCAGATGCCTATGCGGAATTTACCAACGCCAACCGCTGCCTGATGTTCTCCGGTCTGTACCAGTACACGGTGCGCGGCGCGGTCGTGACGATCTGGCCGCAGACGACGGCGGACACCGAGCGGATCGCGGAGCTGGACGCATATTATGCCGCCCACCCGAAGCAGGCGGCCGACACGCCGATGACCGGTGCGTTTGCGGGCAAGAACCTGATCCTAATCATGATGGAATCCGTCGACGACTGGCTCGTGACGCCGGAGTATATGCCGAATCTATACCGTCTGGAGCAGGAGGGCGTGTATTTCCGGAATTACTACGCGCCGATCTTCCTCGCGGCGGCAACGTTCAACTCGGAGTTTACGGCGAATACCGGCATGATCGCGCCGGAGTATCAGGTGCGCAATTCGTACTACAGTGAGCATGCGCTGCCGTATTCGCTGCCGAACCGCTTCCGCGATGCGGGCTATTGCGCACGATCCTTCCATGCGGCCAATCCGAACATCTATAACCGCGGACAGATCCATCTGAACTTCGGCTACGAGTCGTACAACGACGCCTCGGTACTCGATATGGACAGTTATATGCTGGATGCGCAGATGCTCAACGGGTATGACCGGATCGTCTCGGACGAGCCGTTTTTCAGCTTCATCATCACGTATTCCGGCCACGGGCCGTACACCGAGGAGCAGGACACCATCTCTGCGCCGCACCTCGCGCGTGCCCGCGCGGTGATCGACTACAGCACCGTGCCGTACACGACCGAGGCGCAGAAGGAGGAGTACACCCGCGCCGTGGCGCAGGCCATGGAGACGGACGCCCTTATCGGCGGTCTGCGTGAGCGGCTGGAGGCCGACGGTCACGCCGAGGATACGGTGCTCATGCTGTTCACAGATCACTACTGCAAGTATTTCTCCGACACGGAGCTCATTGAGGCCATCAAGGGTACCGGCGATCACAACCTGCTCTCGAACGTGCCGTTTGTGATCTGGACGGAGGGCATCACGCCGCAGGTCTATGACAAATATGTCAGCACGATGGACATCGCACCGACAGTCGTGGATCTGTTTTCGCTGGACGCCGACCTGCGCTATTATATCGGCAATGACATGTTCGGCCCGGACGGCGGCGTGGTCTACTTCCGCAACTACGCGTGGTATGACGGCAAGACCTACGACACCGGCAATGATGCCTCAAGCAATCCGGCCGTGCTGGCCATGCGCGAGCAGGTGCGCGAGCAGGTGCGCGAGCAGATCGATGTCTCGCAGGATACGTTCCGCTACGACTACTTTGCCTGTCTGCAGCGGCGCGGGATCCTCAATCCGGATGAATAGAAACGCAGCAAAAAGCGCCCCGAATGCATTGCATTCGGGGCGCTTTTCCGATTTTCGGGGTCATCCGTTCATGCCGGGGATCAGGTCAAGGATCGTCTTGGATTCCTTGACGGTGACGGTGCACGCGGCGGAGTGCGTTGTGCCGTCGGCCGCGGTGATCTGCAGGATCACAGACGTGGAGCCGACTGCGGCGGCCGTTGCGGTGACGGAGTAGATATCGTCCGTGCCGTTGCCGGTGCGCACCGGCTGGCCGAGCGAGACGACGCTTCCGTCAGCCGCGTAGACCTTCACGGTGTCCTGCAGGCTGTCGAGGTTCTGTCCGCGGACGTGGAAGGTGATCGTGCCGGTTTTTGTGCCGTTGAGGTCGAGCGTGGCGGAGTCGGTCTCGGCCTTGACGCTGTCCACGCGCGAGGGCGCCTTGACGGTGATCTGGCACGTGGCGGTGCAGCTGCCGGCGGAGGCCGTGATCGTCACGGAGCCGGCGCTCGTCGCGATGACGATGCCCTTTTTCACGGTGGCGATGTTCGGGTCGCTGCTGGCCCAGGAGACAAGCTCATCCGGGGCGTTTGCGGGCTGCATGGTCGCCTTGAGCGTGAGCGAATCGCCGATCTGCATCTCGGCCTTGTCCTGATCGAGCTTGAGGCTCTTGACCTCGATGGCGTCGTTCGTGACGGTAACGGTGCAGTCGGCCGAGCGTTTGCCGGCTTTGACGGTGATCTTGGCCTTGCCCTCGGTCACGCCGGTGACGACGCCGTCCTTCACGGTGGCGACGGCGGCGTTGCTGCTCGACCAGGTGAGTGTCTCATCCTTGAGCTCCTGACCGTTTGCGTCGAGCACGGTCGCCGTAAGTGTGAGCGTGTCCTGCGGGGCGATCTCGGCCGTCTCATGATCGAGCGTGACCGAATCGACGCCGGACTTGCCGCCCTGCAGCGCCATGATCAGAATCAGCGCAATGAGCGCCACGACGACGAGCGAGCCGAGGATGATGGCGACGGTCTTTTTCGAGCTGCGCTTCGGCTGCGCGTCCTCCGTCTCGACCGGCACGGCCTTGCGCTGTGCCTTCGGCTTTGAACCGGGGAACGTGCCCGCTGCGGCGGGCGCGGGGGCGGGCGCTTCCCGCCGGACGGGCTGCTGCTGCGGCTGCGCGGCTGCGGCGCGGCGCGCCACGGCGAGCAGAGCCGCGCGAAATTCCTCCACGGAGGCGTAGCGCTGGGCCGGATCGTCGGCGCAGGCGCGCATGACGATGTTTTTCAGTGCCTGACTGCCGTGCAGCGGCTCGGGCAGCGGATCGCCGCGCAGGCGCTGCTCGCGCGCGATGGCGAGGTCGGAGGCCTCCACCGCCGTCGGCGGCAGCGGCACGAACGGGATGCGCCGCTCATTGAGCGCCCAGTAGAGCACCATGCCCACGGAATAAAGGTCGCTCGCGGGCGAGACGGGCGCGCCGCACAGCACCTCGGGCGCCATGAAATCATTCGTATTATCGACGGCGGAAAACTGCGCCATGCCGAAATCGCCCAGCTTGTAGGTGACCTGCTCGTTGAAGTTGCCGCCGCCGACAAAGACGTTGCGGGGCTTGATGTCGCCGTGCACGATGCCGCGGCGATGGCAGGTCTCCAGCGCACTGCACAGCCCTGCGCCGAGCCGGATGATGTCCGCCTCGCCGTGCGGGTGGTTGCGCAGATAATCCGGCAGGGACGGCAGCAGCTCCGTGCGCACGTAGATGTCCCAGCCGCGGCCGTCCGCGTGCGCGCGGATGACGTGATCCTCACACCGCAGCAGGTTCGGCTCATCGCTGATGGCGTCGACCGCCATGAGCTGCCGCGCGATCGTCTCCACCTGACGGTGGAACAGGGCAGTCACTTCCTCGGGGGTGCGCCCCTCGGCGACCAGGGCGTCAAAGTCCTCCGGTGCGGCCGGAATCGACAGCACCTTGAGCGCCGCGTGATCCACCATGCCGAAGCCGTCGTCGCGTGCGATCTCATACACCGTCCCGTAGGAGTCGCCGCCGAGCGTGCGCACGGGCTTCCAATTTTGATAGTCCAGATTGCGGAATCGTTCTTCCATGTGCGATCTGCACCGCCTTCCATATCAGGGTAAAAATCTGTTTATAAAACCATCCTATATTATACTGAATCCGACGGCAATCTGCAAGAGGCGCGTGCATGGAAAATGGCCGTATTTTTTTTCGCTGCCGGAAAATGCAGCGCGCGTGGGCTGCTTTTTTACCCAAACACCGGATATCGATGCCAAATTTGTAAAGAGAACCTTGACTTTTGTTTAGGATTTGACTATGATAAAACAGGAAACAAGGGATAGTTGGTTCCGCCACAAACTGAAAGGGGATTTATCACGATGATTGACGCGATTGTTTATTCTTCGCTCTCCGGCTCCTGTGAGGAGTATGCCCAGCGCATGTCGGCCGCGCTGCATATTCCGTTCTTTACGGAGAAGTCCGGCCTTTGCCCGGTCGGCCGTAAGATTGCCTACATTGGCTGGCTGTTTGCCGGCAAGGTCGTCGGTCTGGACAAGGCCATGGACCGTTATGACGTGTGCTGCGTCGTTTCGGTCGGCATGGGCGATCCGGCTGTCAACCCGGCAGAGGTCTGCCGCAAGAAGAACGGCCTCGGCTCCGATATTGCGGTGTTCCCGCTGCAGGGCCGCTTTGACCTCAAGCGTCTGCCGCTGCCGTACCGTCTGATCATGAAGATCAAGATCAAGGACATTGCCAAGCGCCTGAACGCAAAGGCTGCCAAGACCACGCTCACCGACGCTGAGCAGGCCTGCCTGACCATGGCGACGCTCGGCCACGGCGAGCCCGCCACGTGGGACGGCATCAAGGATGCCATCGCGTGGGATGTTGCGCACAGCTTCCACTCCAAGTTCCCGGAGCCGAAGGTCTGCTGAAGCCCATATACTGTATGCAATCTGCCGGACAGAAATGTCCGGCAGATTTTTTGCTGTGCGCGTTTGCGCTCAGGCCGTGCACGCCTCTGCCCAATCTTCGATCGATAATCAGCTTGTCAAAAACCTCGTAGAGTTTCGCCGCCGGCGCGGCGAAAGAAAGCCCAATCATTTTCTCAGGCGACATGTGCGGCTGAGAAAATACTTCTCGGCCTGCAAACGTGCGCGCCGTCCGCCCAAGGCGGATGGCGCGTGCGCTGCAGTCAGGCCGCTAACCCCTTTGTCAAAAAAGTAATACTTTTTTGACAGACTCAAACAGCCGCCATCCTCACGGGATGGCGGCTGTTTTCGTTTTGGCTTATTTGCGCTTTTTCTTCTTGTTCCTGTCGTCGGCCAGCGCCGCGTCGGATCGGCCGGTCTCCCGCTTGGTCTCGCCGCCGCCGACATGTTCGACGATCAGCATCACCACGCCGAGCACGATGGGCAGCAGGTAGCCGATGCACATCGTGGCGCTGCTGAACATGTCGCCGCGCACGATGCCGACGACGATGCTGATGACGCCGAGGATCACAAGGAAGATACCCATGAACTTGGTTCTGGACATGGCAGACACTCCTTTTCGGTTGGATCGGCGCGCGTTACAGCGCGCGGTACTGCATGAGGATGGTCGCGACTTCCGCGCGCGTGGCGTTGCCCTGCGGATTCAGATAGAGTTTTCCGGCGCTCGGACTGCCGTTGATGACCTTGTATGCGACGGCCCATTTCATGTCGTCCAGGGCCCAGTCAGACACGCTGGCACTGTCGGCAAAGCCGGTCAACTCGGCGGCTGCCTCCGTCTTGTCGGGTGAAAATTTTGCGGTGTAGCGGCTGAAGATGGCCACGATCTGCTCACGCGTGATGTTCTCCTGCGGGGCAAACGTCGTCTCGCTCATGCCGGCGACGATACCGTTCTGGCTTGCCCAGAGCACGGCGTCATGGTACCACGTGCCGGATGCAACGTCCGTAAACGGCATCTTGCCGCTCACGCTCGGACTGCCGGCCAGCCGGTGCAGCACAGCCACAAGCATGGCGCGCGTCATGGGGGCACCGGGGCTGAACTCCGTCTCGGACATGCCGACCATAAGCTCGTCCCGGAAGGCCTCGAGCACCGCGTCAAAATACCATGCGCCGGCCTTCACATCCTCGAACGGAGTCTTGGGCAGCTTGCTCAGATCCAGCGCGAACTCGACCGTGAGCGACACGGCGCTGCTGCCGGTGCTGTAGGTATAGCTGGGGGTCTCGACGGCGGCACTGTAGCGTGCGATGCCGGTCTCTTTGTCGTATGCCGCACCCTTGACTTCGGTGATGCTGCCGATGTGCTCCTTGCCGACAATCTGGCTGAGGTCGAACAGTCCAACGCCGTTTTCCGTGTCGCTGAGCGTGTAGCTGCCGGTCAGCTTCTGCACGTGGCCGGTGTCGGTCTCGGCGTCCTTGATGGGCAGGCCGGTCAGGTCGAGCGTGGCGAGCCGGTTGCCGCCGCAGTAGATCTCGCTCAGGTGTGTGTTTTTCGACACGTCAAGCGCGGTGAGCTCGTTGCTTTCGCAGTTGAGCGCCACGAGCTGCGTGAAGTGCTCGATGCCGGTCAGATCGGCGATGCCGAGACCGCTGCAGTTGAGCTCCGACACGCGGCGCATTTCAAGCGTCGAGAGCAGGCTGTCGCCGTTGCCGTCAACGGTCTCGGCAAGCAGGGCACGGAAGGCCTCGTCCGGGAAGTTTTTCTCGTCGAGTGTAACGCCGCGCGTCAGATTCTGCATCTCAAAGTACACGCTCATGGCGGGCAGACCCTTGCGCCCTGTGTCGTAGCTGTAGGTGAAGTAGTCCGGCGTCTTGGCAAACTCCGCCTCGCCGGTCTGCTTGTCATAGTTTGCGTCGAGCACGCGCGTGATGCTGCCGAGGTTATCCTTGCCGACGATGACGTCGAAGTACACGGTGCACTTGCCGCCGTCCGTGACCGCGCCGGTCTGCTCCGGCAGATACTGCGGGCTGAGGATCGGATTTTCGGCCTTGCCGTCGCCCTGCGCGGTGGCGTTGAGGGCGGTGCAGCCCGAGAGGTCAAGCGCCGCAAGCGCATTGTCGCTGCAGTCGAGTGATTCGAGCGCGGCGCAGCCCGTGAGGTCGAGCTTCGTCAGGGCGTTGAGGCTGCACGTGAGCACCTTGAGCTCCTTGTGCCCGCTCAGATCGAGCGCCGTCAGGCGGTTGGCGCTGCACTCGAGCGTGGTCAGCTTCTCTGCGGCGGACACGTCGAGCGCCGTGAGCGCGTTATACGAGCATGCGACGGTTTTCAGCGCGCTGCAGCCCGTGAGGTCGAGCACCGTGAGCGCGCAGCTCGAGGCGTCGAGCTGCGTGAGCGCGCTGCAGCCGGCGAGCTTCAGGCTCTGCAGCTTGCCGCAGCCGGACACGTCGAGCTTTTCGAGCCTGGCCATGCCGCTCAGGTCGAGCGTTGCGATCTGGTTGTTGCACGCAATCAGTTCGTGCAGATTCGTGAAGTGCTCGATACCGGTCATGTCGGCGACCTTTGTGATCTTCATTTCAAACAGGTCGATGCACTGCACGGCCTCGCACTCGGCCGCCGAGAGCTTGTTGTCCTTGTTCGTGTCGCAGTAGTCGGTCACGTACGTGCGCAGCGCCTGATCCGGGAAGTGCTCGGCATCGACCGGGATCTCGCCCGCTGCCATCGCCGGAACGCCCAGCGCCAGCAGCATCATGACCGCCAGCAGCAGACACAGCGTCTTTTTGAGATGTTTCATCGCAGTTCCTCCTGTAAAAGATTCCAGAACGTGGGACTTGTGAATGCTTCTATTGTAGCAGGTCTTGCGCCGCGGGTCAATCTCCGGCTGCGGCGCGGCGGGCATGTGTGGCGTGCTCGGTCACGAGCAGCATGGCGGCCATGCCGAGGTAACCGTAGACCGGGTAGACAGTGCCGATCAGATCGCCGAAGCCAAACAGACTTCCGGCAAAGGCGGCGGCTGTGAGCACGAGCAGCACGAGCGTGCGGTGGGCCGACAGCCACGCGGATTTCTGCCCGGTATAGGTCAGCACGGCCACGAGCGAGGAGACGCTCGTGCCGAACATGCCGAAAAAGAGCAGCACGGCGTACACGATGCCGGCCGCACCGAGCCGGCATGCGAGATCGAGCATGGGCAGGGGCGCCGCGATGCTCTCCGGGCTCGTCGCCAGTGCGCACAGCACGCCGAGCGCGACCGCAAGCAGCAGCACGCAGCCGAGCAGCGTGCCCCAGCCGGAGGTGCTGCGGCTTTTCAGATGCTGCGTCATCGGGGCGAGAATGCCCACGGTGGCAAAGAAGTTGTAGGCCGCATAGTTCACGGCGCTCGTGACCCAGCTGCCGAGCATGGGGTTCGTGCTCCCGCCGGCGAAGGCTGCGGCGGTCAGCCCGGTGCGCTGCAGCCGGATGCCCGCGATGATGAGCGCCGCGACGATCATGCACGGGACGGCCACGGTGAACACCGTCACCATACCGCCGACGCCGAAATATGCCGCCGCCGCGATGAGCACGCACACGAGCGCCGAGCCGAGCCACACCGGCAGACCGAGCATCTGGCTGCCGAGCGCGCCGATGCCGGCCGCCATGATGCACACGACGCCGAACAGCAGCGCCGCCGTCAGCACGCCGACAAGTGTGCGCAGCCACGGAATGTCCGCGCGCACGATCAGCGCGTCCATTGCCCGGATGCCGGTGCGCGCGCTCAGCCGCAGCAGCAGCACACCCGTGCCGCCGAGCAGCGCGATCGCAAGCACAAGCCCCAGAAGGCCGTGCGTGCCGAACGCGCCGAAATACTGCCACAGTTCCTGTCCGGACACATACCCCGCGCCGAGAAAGCACCCGGCAAAGGTCAGACCCAGCCGCAGAGTACCGATTTTCCGCTGCATACCATATTCCCCCCGATGACAACTGCCAAGATAGATGACACAGAGTATAGCATATTTTGCGTGCAGTTCCAAGATGCGGCGGCGTGAAATTGACAAATTTCCGCCCACGGCCTATAATGGCTCAGACCCTTTGAGATATGGAGGAACGAGGAGTATGCATCAACCCTGCCTGGTCATCATGGCTGCCGGCATGGGCAGCCGCTTCGGAGGCCCGAAGCAGACGACGCCCGTGGATGAGTACGGCCATTTTCTGCTGCACTATTCGCTCTTTGACGCCTACCGCGCGGGCTTCCGCAAGGTCGTGTTCGTCGTCAAGGAGGAGACTGCCGAGGAGTTTCGTGAGAGCGTCGGCCCGGCCGTGGCTGCGGCGTTCGACGTGCGCTATGCCTATCAGAAGCTCGACACACTGCCGGAGGGCTACACCGTGCCCGACGGCCGCACGAAGCCGTGGGGCACCGCTCACGCCGTGCTGTGTGCCGCGCCCGAGATCGACGGGCCGTTTGCCGTCATCAATTCCGACGACTATTACGGCATCGAGGCCTACCGCCTGCTGTATGATTTTCTGGCTGTGCCGCGCCCCGAGCGGTCGTATGCCATGGTGGGCTTCCGCCTGCGCAACACCGTCACGGCAAACGGCAGCGTGTCGCGCGGTGTCTGCACGGAGCGCGGCGGTATGCTCGAGAGCATCACGGAGCGCACGCACATCGAGCAGCGCGGTGCGGACGCTGCCTACACCGAGGACGGTGAGCACTTCATCGACCTGCCGGGCGATACGACGGTGTCGATGAATTTCTGGGGCTTCTCGCCGCTGTACCTGCGCGAGCTTGCGCAGCGCTTCCCGGCGTTTCTGGATGAGAACCTGCCGCGCAATCCGCTCAAGTGCGAGTATTTCGTGCCGTCGATCGTCGACGCGCAGCTGCACGCCGGCACGGCGGACGTGACTATGCTGCACACGGACGATGCGTGGCACGGCGTGACGTATCACGACGACCTGCCGGATGTGGTCGCAGCGCTGCGCGCACTGCGCGATGCGGGCAAGTATCCGGACAACATCTGGTAAATCTCGATTTGCGCCTGTGGGGTTTCCCACAGGCGCATTTTTTGGTATACTGATCTTATCTTTGCAAATTCACGAGGTGCTTATGAAGCAACTGGTTTTGGGAATCCTGGCGCACGTCGACGCCGGAAAGACGACGCTGTCCGAGGCGCTGCTCTACCGCACGGGCGCGATCCGCGATCTCGGCCGCGTCGACCATAAAAATGCGCACATGGACACGCACGCGCTCGAGCGTGCGCGCGGCATCACGATCTTTTCGCGGCAGGCGCGCATGACGCTCGGCGACACGGCGGTCACACTGCTCGACACACCGGGGCACGTGGACTTTTCCGCCGAGATGGAGCGCACGCTGCAGGTGCTCGATTATGCGGTGCTCGTCATCAGCGGCACGGACGGCGTGCAGGCGCACACGCAGACACTCTGGCAGCTGCTGCGGCGCTACCGTGTGCCGGTGTTCGTGTTCGTGACGAAGATGGATCTGCCGGGTGCGGAGCGTGCGGCGCTGATGGACGACCTGCGCGCACACCTGAGCGGTGTGTGTGTGGACTTTACAGACCCTGATCCGGAGCAGATCGCCCTGTGTGATGAAGCGGCGCTCGAGCAGTATCTCGACACCGGCGCGCTGCCGGACGAGACCGTGCGCGCGCTCATCCGCGGGCGGAAGCTCTTTCCGTGCCTGTTCGGCTCGGGCCTGAAGCTCACGGGCATAGATGAGCTGCTCGCGGCGCTCACGCGCTACGCTGCGCCGCCGGATTACCCGGCGGAATTCGGCGCGCGGGTCTATAAAATCATGCGCGACGCGCAGGGCAATCGCCTCACGTGTCTGAAGGTGACGGGCGGGCAGCTGCGCGTGCGCGCGCCGCTGACGTATCTTCCGCGCGGCGCGGACACGCCCGTGCAGGAGAAGGTGAACGCCATCCGGCTCTATTCCGGCGAGAAGTTCGAGTCCGCAGAGGCCGTCCCGGCCGGGGGCGTGTGCGCCGTGCAGGGACTCACGCAGACGTATCCGGGGCAGGGGCTCGGCAGCGCGGCCGCGTCCATGCCGCCGTCACTCGAGCCGGTGCTTACCTACCGCATCGGCCTGCCGCCGGATGTGGACGCGCGCGCGTTTTTGCCGCGCCTGCGTGAGCTTGAGGAGGAAGACCCGCAGCTGCACATCGTCTGGGACGAGGCGCTGCGCGAGATCCACGTCCAGCTCATGGGCACGGTGCAGATCGAGGTGCTCAAAAGCCTCATCCGCGAGCGGTTCGATGTGGACGTGCAGGTCGATTCCGGCCGCATCCTGTATCAGGAGACGATCGCGGCACCGGCCGAGGGCGTGGGACATTTCGAGCCGCTGCGCCACTATGCCGAGGTGCACCTGCTGCTCGAGCCCGCCGAGCGCGGCACGGGGCTGACGTTTGATACCTCCTGCAGCGAGGACGTGCTCGACCGGAACTGGCAGCGCCTGATCCTCACGCATCTGGCCGAAAAGTGCCACCGCGGCGTGCTCACCGGCGCACCGCTGACGGATGTAAAGATCACGCTGCTCGCCGGGCGTGCGCATGTCAAGCACACCGAGGGCGGCGATTTCCGGCAGGCGACGTGGCGCGCCGTGCGGCAGGGGCTCATGCAGGCCGAGAGCGTTCTGCTTGAGCCGTACTATGCCTTTCGCATTGAGGTGCCGGCCGAGCAGATCGGCCGCGCGATCAGCGATGTGCGCCTCATGTGCGGCACGTTTTCCTCGCCTGAGACGCACGGCGACATGGCCGTGCTCACGGGCCGCGCACCGGTGAGCACGATGCGCGATTATCCCGCCGAGGTCGCGGCATATACGCGCGGGCGCGGACGCATCTCGTGCACCGTTGCGGGCTATGATACCTGCCACAATGCGCAGGAGGTCATCGCAGAGAGCGGCTACGAGCCCACGCGCGATCTCGACAATACGCCCGACAGCGTCTTTTGCGCCCACGGTGCGGGCACGGTCATCCCGTGGGACCGTGTGCGCGATTATATGCATCTCGACACCGGCTTCGGCAAGGAGCGGCCCGCACCAGAGGATACGCCGCGGATGTTCCGCCGCCGGTTCGATCTCGATGACCGCGAGCTCGAGCAGATCCTGCAGCGCGAGTTCGGCCCCATCCGCCGCGCGCAGTATGCAGCCCCCGCGCGCAACGCCGCGCCCGGCGCGGACGATGACGGGCGCGCGGAGCTGTTCCATCCCCGGCGTGAGCGCGTGATCGTCGACGGCTACAATGTCATCTTCGCGTGGGACGAGCTGCGTGCCCTTGCCGACAGCGGTCATATCGACGCCGCGCGTGAGCGGCTCATGGATGCGCTGAGTAACTACGCCGCCTTCACGCGCCGCGAGGTCGTGGTCGTGTTCGACGGCTACCGCGTCCCCGGCGGTCAGGGCGAGAAGTTCGACCGCAGCGGTCTGCACGTGGTCTTTACGCGGCAGGGCGAGACGGCGGATGCCTATATGGAAAAGCTCGCCGACGAGATCGGAAAAAACGACTCCGTGCGCGTCGTCACGTCCGACGCGCTCATCCAGCTCACGGCGCTGCGCGCGGGCGTACTGCGCATGAGTGCGCGCGAATTCCGGCAGGAGCTGGCGCAGGTGGCGCAGCAGCTCGAGGCCGCCATCCGCGACCTGAACGGGAGGTGAGGGCAGTGGAGGAAGACCTTCTGCGGCGTGCAGCCGATCTGGCCGAGCGCTGCGAGCGCACGGCTTCGGTCACGTCCACGGCATTTCTGACCCCGGCGGAGCAGTATGCGCTCACAAACTGGGCGCGTCATCGTGACTGCATGCTCGTGCTGCACGGCGGCGCGGAGGGGTGCGAGCGGCAGGTGGCGTTTTTCCTGCCGTTTTACCTCACGCCGACGGACTTTGACCCCGCGGAGCATCTGCGCGCGGTGCAGTTTTCGGCGCCCTTCGCCGCGCCCGGCCACCGGGACTATCTCGGCGCGATCCTCGGTCTCGGCATCCGGCGCGAGTGGGTCGGCGACATTCTCGTGCAGGCGCACGGCGCGTTCGTGTTCTGCCTGCCGAGCGTGGAGCCGGAGCTGCGCACGCTCGAGCAGGTCGGCCGCGCGGGCGTGAAGGCGGCGGCAGTGCCGCTGACCGCCGTGCCGGTGCCGGAGCGGAAGGTGCGCCCCGTGACGTTCACGGTGCAGTCGGCGCGGCTGGATGCCGTCGTGAGCGGGATGTTTCGCCTCTCGCGCACGAGCGCCGCGGCGCAGATCCGCGCGAGCGCGGTGCACCTCAACTATGCCGAGTGCCTGCGTCCGGATGCGCCGGTCGCACCGGGCGACGTGCTGTCGCTGCGCGGTGCGGGCAAGGGCGCGGTCACGGAGGTCGGCGGCCAGTCGCGCAAGGGACGGCAGTTCGTCACGGCGGAGCTCTGGCAGTGAGCGTACAAATGCAAAAACCGCCGCACCGGTATCTTGGCGCGGCGGGATATAAAAAATCTCCGGAGTCTGACTCCGGAGATTTTTGCTGGATTGTCTTGTCTTACTCGGCGATCGGCTCGGCGACCGGAGCGGCAGCAGCGGCGGCCTGATCGGCAACGGCCTTCTGCGAACGCTTGTAAGCGCCGGAGACGACACACGCGATGATCGCAAACAGGATCGCAACGATGGCCAGAATGACGATCGCGACGAACTGGGTGTGACCCGTGAACTCGTAGGTATAAGCACCGGCTTCGCCGTAGCGGCAGGCGAACGTGTAGCCGGTGTAGCCGGTGAGCATGCCGATGATGTTGCCGGCGACGGCGATGACGGCGGAGATGATGCCGCAGACGGAGGCGGTCACGATCTTGCCCTTGCTGATGCGGATCACGGACAGGATGCCGAACAGGCCGGCGATGAGGCCGAGCACGGACGCGATGAGCATCGCGGCGACGACGCCGAGTCTGCTCATGACTTCCTTCGTGACGGCAGCGGTCTGGTAGACCTCGATGTAGTCCTTACCGGCCTGACCAACGGCGCGGCAGTTTTCGAGGTTCAGGTACTGGCAGCCGTTGACGACACGGACCTCACCGTTGTCGTCGAGCTCCCAGATGGAGAAGTTGTCGCCGTAGCGCTCTTTGAGGATGTCGGCAACGCTCGGGCACATTTTCTTGTCGCCCTTGCCCTCGTTGTTCATGTAAGCGGGCTGGGTGAGCAGGAGCTCACAGCCGGCGGCGACCTGTGCGCAGCCGTCCTCGAAGGTGTTGAGCTGCTTCTTGCCGTCGGCGAGCTGGTTGCCGCCGGCCGCGAGATCGTTTTCGCCCTGCGCGAGCTGCTTCTCAGCGTCTCTGAGCTGAGCCTCGCCTGCGGCGATGGCCTTCTCGGCCTCGGCCAGCTGGACCAGACCGTCTTCGTACTGCTTGAGCTGGGCCTTGCCGTCCGCGACCATCTGCTGGATATAAGCCGGCAGGTCAGTCACGTCGGCCGGGATATCCAGACCCTGCTTGGCCGCGATCGGACGCACGACGGAGACGAACCACGCCTGCGCGTTCGAGAAGCCGGCGAGGTTTGCGATGGTGCCGTCGCGGAACTCGACATACTGGTTAACATAGGGCATCAGAGGCTCGATCTTGGCGAGGGTGGCCTTGCCTTCATTGTAAGCCTGGGTGTTGTCGGCAATCTGCTTCTTGCCGGCGGCGTAGGCAGCTTTGCCTTCCTCGAGCTGCTTCTTGCCGGCGTAGTAGGCGGCGTAGCCTGCGGAGAGCTGAGTCTTGCCTTCGGAGTAGGCGATCAGGCCGGCGGTGTAGGTGTCCACGCCGGCGAGGTACGTGCCCTCGGCCTCCTGCAGCTGGTCAAGACCGTCGTTGAGCGTCTCGATCGCTTCCAGACCCTCTTCGGCGTCCTTTTCCTTGTACTCTTTGACATTCATGATGTCGCTGAAGCTGCTCACTCCGGCGAACAGGCCGAAGATACTCGCAGCAATCAGGCAGACGCTGATGATGGTGAGTAATACTTTTTTCATATCGTTCCTCCACTCATTTAAGCAAATTTCAGTCTAATACCGAACGCTTATCATAAACTATATCTTAAATTTCACAAAATCGCAAGAGAAACAGATTATTTCTTTTGCAAGTGCCAAAAAACCGTCTTTTTGCAACAAATATGAAAGGAATTGTTGTGCAGAATTTCCGTTTTCTTCGTTTGCGATTTGGCGTTTTTTTGCTGCTGGTTCAACATATTCGCGCGGGTGTGAAAACTTGTCTCGCAACGCACAAAACGTGAAAAAACTCCGCGATCCGGCCCGGATCGCGGAGAAAAAGGATGTTTTTACAAAATGCCGAGGTGTTCGAGCAGGATCTTCGTGCCGAGCAGGATGAGGATTCCGCCGCCGGCAAACTCTGCCTTGCGCTTGAAGCGCAGGCCGACCACGCTGCCGAGCCGGATACCGGCCGCGGAAAAGGCGAAGGTGATCGTGCCGATGAGCGCCACGGCGGGCACGATGCGCGTGCCGGGCAGGAACGCGAACGTGATGCCGACGGCGAGCGCGTCGATGCTTGTCGCGACGGCGAGCAGGAGCATGGTCTTGCATGCGAGCGAGGCATCGAGCTGATCTTCGTCCTTGGACAGCGCCTCGCGGATCATATTGCCGCCGATGATGCCCAGCAGAACGAACGCGATCCAGTGATCGACGGAGGTGACGAAGCGCTCAAACTGTGTGCCGAGCAGATAGCCCAGCAGCGGCATGAGGGCCTGAAAACCGCCAAACCATGCCCCCGCAATGCAGCATTCCTTCCACGACACGCGCTGCAGGGCCAGTCCCTTGCAGACGGAAACGGCGAACGCGTCCATCGACAGACCGACTGCCAGCACGGCCAGCTCCCAAAATCCCATGTCTTCACGACCCTTTTACGCAGATTCCCTATACTATAAAGGAAAGAAAGGGAAAATGCAAGAATTATCCGCAGCATTCGCGCACAAAAAACCGGTGTCCGGAAGCCCGGGCGCCGGTCCGACTTGTCAAAGAACCTCGTAGAGTTTCGCCGCCGCAGCGGCGAAAGAAAGTCCGATCATTTTCTCCGGCGACATGTGCGGCGGAGAAAATACCGCTCGGCCTGCAAACGTGCGTGCTGGCAGCCAAAGGCGGACAGCGCGTGCGCTGCAGTCAGGCCGCAGACCCCTTTGTCAAAAAGTATTACTTTTTGACAGCATCAACCGGCGTCCGGAAGCCCGGGCGCCGGTCGGCAGATCGATTCAGCAGGCCTCGATGAGGATGACATTGCTCATCAGGTCCACTTTCTTGAGTTTGCCGGGGATGACCTTGCGGATCCCCATCAGGTCGGTCAGCGTGACGTTCTCGCCGTCGGCAGAGACGTTGCACACGCGCGAGCAGACGAGGTTTTCCTTGCCGTCCCGGATCTCATATGCATCGGAAAGACACATGGTATTCGCTCCTTTTTACCCGTTAGTTTTGCTTGGCAAGCTCGAGGGCTTTTTCAAGCTTGCTGTTGCCGTGGTCATATTCATGCAGCGCCTCAGCCAGCGCCGCGGCTGCCTCGGTCTTGCCGGCATCCTCGAGCGCATGGCAGATGTCGTGCAGCTCATCGGCATGGTGGCGGTTGTGGTCGAGCATATAGGTCAGCAGCGCCAGCACCTCTTCGTGGCTCATCGGCTTGCCGCCGGTGTGCTCATGGCTGTGCGGGTGGCTGTGATGCGCATGATCGTGATCGTGTTCATGTTCGTGCATGGGAAACACTCCTTTCTCGAGCGGGGCAGGAAAATCATGTCAGAAATGATAGCTGCCCAGTATGGATTGTTCAAATTCTATCACATTTTTTTGTTGAAATCAACAATTTTTTTGCCATTGTATGCTGTGTGGGGGTTGTAAAACGCACACAAACGTGTTAATCTCTTGACGAGAGGAGGGCAAAACGCCCTCTGGTATGGAAAAGATAACAACATGGAAAAGGCAAAAAACACAAACAATCGGGAGGAGAAGTAGTATTATGAAGTATTTTGGCGGATGCGACGTAGGTTCCACCTACACGAAGGCAGTCATTCTGGACGAGA